>JACCEA010987561.1_pt1 | contig 68057 bp, 61 predicted proteins | sample 7449851 | NCBI WGS metagenome assembly JACCEA01 (sample SAMN15323453, study PRJNA562643) | freshwater metagenome | isolation source: river surface water | place: USA:Blue River Watershed | collected 2017-08-18 | reverse complement strand
GGTGTCCACCGTCACCGCCGAGGCGATCTTGCCCGTCGTGGCCGACACGTTGCCCGCCACATCGGTCTGCTTGACCTGCACCGCGTTGGCCGCATACGTGCCCGCTGCCAGCGTGAAGCTGGTGCCTGAGCCCGTGGTCCAGGTGCTGCCACTGTTGGTGCTGTACTGCCAGGTGGCACTGCTCTCAATGCCCGTGACGTTGACAGTGCCCACGTTGGTGATGCCGTCCGTACCAGAGCTGCCGCTGTCTGTGGCCAAGGCCAAGGTCAGTGCATTCGCTGCGGTATCCACCGTCACCGCCGAGGCGATCTTGCCCGTCGTGGCCGATACGTTGCCCGCCGCATCGGTCTGCCTGACCTGTACCGCGTTGGCAAGATAGTTACCCGCTGCCAGCGTGAAGCTGGTGCCTGAGCCCGTGGTCCAGGTGCTGCCGCTGTTGGTGCTGTACTCCCAGGTGGCACCGCTCTCAACGCCCGTGACATTGACTTTGCCATCGTTGGTGATGCCGTCGGTGTTGGAGCTGCCGCTGTCCTTGTTCAGGGCAAGCGTGGGTGCTGGTACGACGCCATTCAAAGCATTGTTGACCACGGTTTCTTTTTGAGAGGCTGCGTCATTCCCTGTTTTGTCTTGAATGGCCGTGTTGGTGGTAGAGGCATCCGATGCGGGTGCTTGATAAGCAAAGGTGATGGCGTCCCCTTTTTTAATCGCGGTGCTCATCGTCAATTCGATGGTTTTCCCAACCACGGCCACGCTGTTGATCGCCACCACCGTGCTGCCGACTTTCACCGTGAATGCTTCGGCTTTGGCTGTCGTCGCACCCAGGTCTTCGCTGTAGGTCAGGATGATTTTTTTACCGTCAGTGCTGGTTGTGGCACTCACGAAAGTGGGTGAGGCGGTGTCAGGGGTGGATGAGCTGCTGTCGCTCGATTTGCCTTTTGCTGCAGCACTGGCAAGCAAAGCGCCGCCGCCCACCACCGCTGCTCCGGTCATGCTGATTCCAGCACCGGCGGCCGTCGCAGGCACAGATGCAACCCAGCCGATGGGTGAAAACCCACCGACGCTGGCCACCTGCGTTGTGGTGGCGCTTCCCATCGCCACGGTATCTGAGACATTGGAGACGCCAACAAACGCGCCGGGGTCACTGACCGATATGGGGCTTTCTGCCACCATGGAGCCGTACTGCCATGTGTTGAGTTGTCCAACAAATGTGTCGTTCAGCAGTTGGCCATTCCAGGACACCGACTCCAATTGGACATCCGATATGAGGTAGAAGCGCGAGATGCGGACATAGGTCGTCTCGCCATTGCCCACCAACAAGTCAAAGTTCAAGCGCTTGAATTGAAGCCCCTGGCTGTTTTCGATGGCCCCTTGAGCCAGCTGGTTGGCATTGGCTGTGATGACTGTGGTTTGGCCTTGGGCCTCGATCACCAACCGGTCGCCTGAGCTGACGGACACGTCTACGAAGCGATCGCCTGTCGCGTCGATGATCTTGTCATTGAGATGCTTGATGTTCTTTTTGATGATCTTGATGCGCATGTGAGACTCTTTTCAAAGGCAGTTTGAAGGACCAAATCGCGAGCGAAATAGTTCTTTTCACTGAAGAATTGAGATCAATTTTGCACTTCGATACTAAAAAAATGGTCAATTCGCCTTTGAATATGGGGCCAAATTGCCATTCTTATTAATTTACAGATTGAGTAGGCTTTGCAAGTTTATGATTATTAAAAGCTTATTAATTATCATCAAATGTAAACTAATTACAACATCATCAAAAAAAAGGCCTTTGAGGTCAGGCTTTCCCTGCAATCCTCAAAGGCGCAAGCTGCCGGCTGCCCTAGTCCTCACAAGCGGGAGAGTCGCTCCAGTGCCGTACGCAGGGTTTCTTCTTTTTTGGCAAAGCAAAAGCGAATGACGCGCTGGTCAAAGCCATCGGCATAAAAGGTGGACATGGGGATGGCGGCGACGCCGATTTCCCGGGTGAGCCAGTAGCAAAAGTCGGACTCGCTGAGGTTTTTCTCGGGTACGCCCAGCCCGTCGATGCGCACGCTTTGGAAATAGGTGCCCTCGCAGGGCAGGAGTTCAAACTGGGTCTTGGCCAAGCCAGCCCGGAAGGCGTCGCGTTTGCGTTGGTAGAAAGCCGACAGACCCAGATAAGGCTCGGGGTTGGCCATGTAGCGGGCTATGCCGTGCTGCATGGGCGAGTTGACGGTGAACACGTTGAACTGGTGCACTTTGCGGTATTCGGCCGTGAGGGCGGCAGGGGCGGCGCAATAGGCTACCTTCCAGCCAGTGACGTGATAGGTTTTGCCAAAACTCGACACCACAAACGTGCGCTCTGCCAAACCGGGGTAAGACGCTGCACTGCGGTGCACATGGGGCGCAAACGCCATGTGTTCATAGACTTCGTCGCTCACCAGCAAGGTGTTGGTCGTGGCCAGCAAGGCTTCGAGCTGTCGCATCTCGTCGTCGGTCCACACCGTGCCACTGGGGTTGTGAGGGGTGTTGAGGATCATCAGCCGGGTTTTGGGGCTGAGGGCGTTGGCGATCGCTGCAAAGTTGGGGCGAAAGCTGCCTGGGTCCAGCGGGACACGCACCACGGTGCCACCCACCATCTCGATGTTGGGCTGGTAGCTGTCATAGCAGGGCTCGAGCACCAGCACTTCGTCGCCCGGCCTGACCGTGGCAATCACCGCATTGATGATGGCTTGCGTGGCTCCGGCCGTGATGGTGATGTCGCTGGCCGGGTCGTAGCGCTTGCCATACAGGCTGGCGATCTTGTCGCTCACGGCCTGGCGCAACGGCATCACACCGGGCATGGGCGGATATTGGTTGTGCCCATCGCGCATGGCCTGGTTCACATGATCGATCAGGGCAGGGTCGCAATCGAAATCCGGGAAACCCTGCCCCAGGTTCACGGCTTTGACTTGCGTGGCCAGCTCCGACATGGTGGCAAAGATGGTGGTGCCCACGCGGGGTAATTTGGTCTCGAGTACGGGCGTGCTCATGGGGATTTGCTGGATTCGGGTTGTTCGGCTGGCTCGGTGTTCATCGCGCTCTCGATGGCTTCGCGGCTCAGCTGCGGGCTCACCAACTGGGCGAACTCATACACGAAGTTGCGCAGGTAGCTGCCACGTTTGAAGGCCATGCGGGTGATGTTGGTGCCAAACAGGTGACCGGCAGGCCTGGCCACCAACTCAGGCGGCAGCGCTTCACGCAAGGCCACCTCGGCAATGATGCCAATGCCCATGCCCAGTTGCACATAGGTTTTGATCACATCGGAGTCGATGGCTTCGAGCACCACATTGGGCGTGAGTTGCTTGGCTTCAAACGCCTGGTCCACCCGGGTGCGCCCCGCAAACGAAGGGTGGTAGGTGATGAGGGCTTGCGAGGCCAGATCCTGCAAACGCAAGGTGTCGATCTGCGCGAGGGGATGGTCTTTGGGCATCACGATCATGTGTTGCCATTCATAGCAGGGCAAGGTCACCAGCTCGGGATAACGCGCCAGCGATTCGGTCGCCATGCCCACATCGGCCACTTCTTCGATGACCATGCGCGCGACTTGGCTGGGCTCGGCCTGATGCAGGCTCACCGTCACATCGGGATAGGCCTGGCGCAACTTGGCCACTGAAGGCGGCAAGACGTAGCGCGCTTGCGTGTGCGTGGTGGCAATGGACAAGGTGCCAGAGTCCTGACGGCTGTAGTGCTCGCCAATGCGTTTGAGGTTGTTGACTTCACGCATGATGATGTCGATGCTCTTGAGCACTTGCTCCCCAGGCTCGGTGACCCGCTTGAGGCGCTTGCCGTGGCGGCTGAAGATGTCCACGCCCAGCTCTTCTTCCAGCTCCAAGATGGCTTTGGAGACACCCGGTTGAGAGGTGTGCAAGGCCTTGGCCACCTCGGTGAGGTTCAGGCCTCGTCGGGCGGCTTCCTGTGCAAATCGAAATTGATGAAGGTTCATGTCGTCCTCTCAATGCCTGAGCACCAGCCAGGCCAATGCGCCCAGCGACAGCAACGAATACAAAAGCCCTGGCGCGGCAGCCGACAGCCAGGGGGACCACGTGGTGAGGTTGCCCAAAAAGCCAAACACGTTGTTGAGCAGAAAAAACGAAATCCCCACCAAAACGCCAATGAACACCTGGGTGCTGATGTGCGCGTTGCGAAAGTGCAGGAACGCAAAAGGCAAGGCCATGACCACCATCACCAGGCAGCTCAGCGGATAGAAGAGCTTGCGCCAGAATTCAATTTCATAGCGTTGGCTGTTTTGGTCGTTGGCCTCGAGATGGCGGTAAAAACGAAACAGGTCAATCGTGCTCATGCGCTCGGCCTTGAGCAAAGCGACTTCGACCATGGAGGGCAGGATGTCGGTGGTCCACATCAGCTCAGGCAGCTGTGTGCGCACCATGGGTGTCGATGCGGCGGTGTTCGAGGTGGATTGAGGTGTTCCAAAGACATTGCGTTGCACTTGCTGGAGCACCCAGCCATCGCCTTTGGCAGAGGGCTGTGCATGCTCGGCCACGATGAATTCGGCAAACATGCCGTTGTCTTGGAAACGGATGAGTTGCACGCGGCGCAAGTTGCCGTTGGGCTCAAGGCTGCCGATGTTGACCGCGGAGCGCAGCTGCCCTTGCTGTTCGCGCAGCCACGCGCCTGTGCTGCCTTTGGAGATCACGCCAAACGACTGCGAGCGGTGCAGCTGCGCCATGCGATCGACTTGGGGCACCAGGTAGTCCCCGACACAAAACGTGAGCACGGCAAAGGCCAACCCGATGCCCAGCAGGATGCGCACCGTGGCGATGGGTCCCAGACCGCTGGTGCGAAGGATGGTGAACTCGGAGTTGCGCGCCATGCGCGCCAGGACAAAGATGGTGCCGATGAGCACGGTGATGGGCAGGAGCTCATGCAAGTGGCCGGGGATGCCCAGCGCGCAAAAAATCACCGAATCGATGACCGTGTAGCCCCGGTTGGGCGCCGTACCCACCCATTTGAGGTCATCGACAAGGTCAAAAAAGAAAAACAAACCCAGAAAGCCCAGGGTGGCAAAGCCCACGGTGAGGGCAATCTCCCGGTAAAGGAGGCGAGTCACCACCCTCATGCGGAGGCCTCCAGGGATCGCTTGAGCGGGGGGATCAGCCGCCATTGGCGGTTCTTGGCCCACAGCAGCATGAAGAGCACGGCAAACGAGCCACCGTGAAAGAGGAGCATCCAGTGGAGGATGGAGAGGCGCTCCACCGCAATCCAAGCCTGACCCAGGTTGAGGAAGTTGAAGTAGGCGATGAAGGCCAGCAAGGACAAGACCAGTGGTGTGTTGCGGTTGCGCCTTTGGCTGCCGCCCGTGAGCAGCAAGGACAGCAGCATGAGGTTCAGGCCTGTGAAAAACAAACCCAGGCGCCAGCTCAATTCACCCAGGTGCTTGGGCGTGCGCTGCTGGATCAACTCCAGGCTGGGGATGGCATTGGGTTGGCGGGTTTCGAAGTTGACGCTGGACTGTCCCACCACCACGTCGTATTGACGGAATTCGCTCAGGCGAAATTCTTTGCTTTGTTGATCGATGTCGAGCCGCTGCCCCTGGTTGAGCGAGAGCACACGGTCCTCGCCCACCAGATTCAGCACGCCCGACTGGGCTGTGGTGAAGGTTTGTCGACCGTTTTCTAGGGTGGAGATGAAGACCTGTTGCCCCTGGTTTTGGCTGGATCCCTTGTCCACAAAGAAGACGCGTTTGCCGTTGGAGGATTCCTGGAACTCGCCCGGTGACACCCGCTGCAAGTCGCCGCGCTGTTCAAAGCGCTGCTTGATCTCCGAGACTTGCTGGTTGCACCATGGCCAGACGAACAGCATCATGACCATGCAAAGCAGCAAATAGGGCAGGGCAAACATCAGCAAGGGCTTGAGGAAGGTCGACAAACTTTGACCCGAGCTGAACCAGATCACCATTTCACTGTCGGCGTAATGGCGCGAGAGGGTGCTCACGCTGGCGATGAACAAACTCATGACCAGCAGCACCGGCACATTGGCCAGCAAGGAAAATCCCAGCACCAACCCCACCTCGGCGGCCGCGATCTGCCCCCTGGAGGCTTGCCCCAAAGTGCGGATGAGCATCACGGTCAACACGATGGTGACCAAAACGATGGTGGTTGCGAGGAATTGGCGGGCCAACTCTTGCCGCAGGGCAGATTGAAATATCATGATCAAAAGACTCAGACCTGCATTATGAACTTTGACCTCAAACCCATTTCCAAGCACCCCCTGCATCGCATCCATTCGGGCCTTCTGGTGGTCAGTGTGCCCGAGGCGGGCTTGGCCAAATCCCATCCCCTGAGTGCAACCCTGGCCAAGGCCGTGGCGAGCAAGGTTTTCGAGGGCAAACCCGGCCAGACCCTGGCCTTGTGGGAGCCAGCCGGTTGGGCCACCTCGCAAGTCTTGCTCCTGGGTGTGGGCAAGGCCACGTCTGCCCACTGGCGCAGCGCGGCGCTCAAACTGGCTGGCTGGATCAAGGACAAGTCGGTGACCCAGGTCGATTGGTGCCTGGATCCCAAGTCGCTCACCGATTGGGTGGCCGTGCTGCGCACCCTGAGCGACGGGCTCTACACCTACACCCACACCAAGCCTTCAGCCAAGGCCCATGTTGCCCATGTCAGCCTGTTGGTCTCGGATGTGGCCAAGGTCAAGGGCATGGTCAAGTCGGTGCAAGCCTCCCTCGCGGGCATTGCCCTGGCGCGGGAGTGGGGCAATCGCCCGCCCAACCACGCCACGCCTGCGCACTTGGGCGAAGCGGCCAAGGCCCTGGGCAAGCTCAAGAACATCTCGTGCGAGGTGCTCAACCCTTCTCAAATTGCCAAGCTCAACATGGGCGCTTTCCTGGCCGTGGCCCAGGCCTCAGCCCAACCCGCAGCCTTCATCGTGTTGCACTACAAGGGCGCATCCTCCAGCGTGGCACCCACCGTCTTGGTGGGCAAGGGCATCACCTTTGACACCGGCGGCATTTCACTCAAGCCGGGTGCGGGCATGGACGAGATGAAGTTCGACATGTGCGGCGCAGCCAGCGTGCTGGGCACCTTCAGGGCTTTGGCTGATCTGCAACCCAGGATCAATGTGGTGGGCCTCATCCCCGCCTGTGAAAACATGCCGGGCGGCAAAGCCGTCAAGCCGGGTGATGTGGTCACCAGCGCCAGCGGGCAAACCATTGAAATCCTCAACACCGATGCCGAAGGCCGGTTGATCCTCAGCGATGCCTTGTGGTATGCCAAGCGCTTTAAGCCCCGCGCGGTCATCGACATCGCCACCCTCACGGGCGCGTGTGTGATTGCCCTGGGGCATGTGCGCTCGGGGCTGTATGCCAACGACGAGGCGCTGGCCAAGCAATTGCTCAAGGCGGGCGAGGAGTGGGACGACCTGTGCTGGCGCATGCCTCTCGATGACGCCTATGCCGAGGGCCTCAAGTCCAACTTTGCCGACATGGCCAACGTGGCAGACCGCGCTGCTGGCTCGGTGACTGCAGCCAAGTTCTTGCAGCGGTTTGCGCCCGAAGCCCCCTGGGCTCACCTGGACATCGCCGGCACCGCCTGGAAAAGCGGCGCGGCCAAAGGGGCCACTGGCCGCCCAGTGAGCGTGCTGCTGGGTTATTTGCTCAACCAGGTTCATAAGCCCGCTGCGCGCCGATGACCGAAATCAGTTTTCACTTCAATGCGCCCAACAAGGTCGAGCATGCCCTCAAGGTCATGCGCAAAGGCCATCGGCTGGGGGCGCGCATCGTGATGGTGGCACCCGCCGAGCTCTTATCCCGCCTGGACCAAGGCTTGTGGGTGCATTTTGTTCAGGAATTCATTCCCCATGCGCGCCTTGGCGCAGCCCCAGAGGTGATCAGCCGCTCCCCCGTCTTGCTGGCCACCGCGCAAGACGACCTCAAGGCCTCGCCCCATCACGAGGTGCTGGTTTCTTTGTGCGACGAGGTGGTCAATGGCTTTGGCGCGTTTGAGCGGGTGATTGAAATCGTCAGCACCGAAGAGGACGACCGCCAGCGGGCCAGGGCGCGCTGGAAGAGCTATGCCGATCGAGGCTTTGCCATCGAGCGGCTGGATCTGGCCGTGGCCAAGGAGTCGGCATGAGCCAGCCCATTCCACCGGATGTGGAAATCCCCACCCTGCATCAAACCGTGCCCAGCCACTGGCGAACCCACCCACTCGAAATCCCCTGGGTCACCGAGCGCGCGCCCATGCCGGACGCAGCCAAGTCCACCGCGCTGCAAGCGCCATGGGCGGCTGGCCCAGGTGCCGCCCTGTCCGAGGATGAGTCCCAGTCCTCATTCCAACCCGCCATTGCTGCGACCGATGGCGTGCCCTCAGCGGCCAGTGAACTCCAGGCGCAAACCGACCTCCAGCGCCAAGCGGCGGATCAGTCCGCTGAGTTTGAAATCGAACAATTGGTGAACCAGGTTTTGCAAGCCACCGCCGTGCATCCCCAGCAGGCCGAGGACCTGCAATCGGAAGCCGAGCACCAGGTGCTGGCCAATCAAGTGGTGGAGCGGGTGCAGGCTCGCATTGCTTCTCTGTTGCCCGATCTGGTGCATGAGGTGATGAGTGAAATTCAGCCCAGCCCCACGGATACTGGTAAACCCTCAGACCCTCAGGAATTGAAATAAATCCAGGGTTTCAGTGCAAAATTCCCCTTTCCATTTTTTGACACGAGGAATCTCATGAAATTTCAAGTCTCCCTTCTCATGACCGCTGTTGCAATCGTTGCAGTCGGCTGCGGCCAAAGCTCTGACGTGGTGAAGATCGGTCACGTCGGCCCAGTCAGCGGTGCCATTGCCCACCTGGGTAAGGACAATGAGAACGGTGCCCGCATGGCCATTGATGAACTCAATGAAAAGGGCATCACCATCGGCGGCAAGAAAGTCAAATTCGAATTGGTCGCTGAAGACGATGCAGCCGATCCCAAGCAGGGCACGGCCGCTGCACAAAAACTGGTGGACTCCAAAGTCAATGGCGTCATCGGTCACCTCAACTCCGGCACCACCATCCCCGCCTCCAAGCTCTACAGCGATGCAGGCATTCCCCAGATTTCTCCCTCTGCCACCAACCCCAAGTACACCCGCCAAGGTTTCAAGACCGCCTTCCGCGTGGTGGCTGACGACACCCAATTGGGCAGCACCCTGGGCAAGTACGCTGTCACCGAACTCAAGGGCAAGAGCATTGCCGTGATCGACGACCGCACCGCTTACGGCCAGGGCGTGGCTGAAGAATTCGAAAAGGCAGTCAAGGCCGCTGGTGGCAACGTGGTGGGTCGTGAATTCACCACCGACAAAGCCACGGACTTCACCGCCATCTTGACCACCCTCAAGGGCAAGAGCCCCGACATCATCTTCTTTGGTGGCATGGACGCTGTGGCCGGCCCCATGATCAAGCAGATGAAGTCCCTGGGCATCAACGCCAAGTTCATGGGCGGCGACGGCATTTGCACGGGCGCTCTGTACAAACTCTCTGGCGAGACCATGGCCGATGACCAGGTGATTTGTGCCGAGGCCGGTGGTGTGGACGAAGCTGGCAAGAAAGCCCTTGACGACTTCAAGGCCGCCTACCAGAAGAAGTTCAACACCAAAGTGGAGATCTATGCCCCTTACGTGTATGACGCAGTCAACACCATGGTGAGCGCCATGCAAGCGGCCAACTCCACCAAGCCTGCTGACTACCTGCCCAAGCTGGCCACCATCACCCACCAGGGCGTGACCGGCACCATCGCCTTCGACGAAAAGGGCGACATCAAGAACGGTGCCTTGACCCTGCGCACCTATCGCGGTGGCAACCCCGTCGACCTCGCTGTGGTTCGCTGATCCAATCCACAGCCCCTGCAACCCTGACTCATCACTGGGTCAGGGCCATGAAAAAAGCCCCGCGAGGGGCTTTTTTCATGGCTGACACACTGAACTGAAACGGCGCGCAACTTCCATGGCCTTAGCCCATTTGGCTGGGCAACCACAGCGACAGGGCGGGGAAGGCAATCAGGATCACCAGCCTGAGCAAGTCCATGGCAATGAAGGGGATCACGCCTTTGAAGATGGTGCTGAAACTCACATCCTTGATCACGCTCTTGATCACAAACACGTTCATGCCCACGGGGGGATGGATCAGACCCAACTCCACCACCATGACCACGATGATGCCAAACCAGATGGGATCAAAACCCAACTCCAGGATCACGGGGTAGATGATGGGCACGGTCAGGATGATCATGGCCATGGCATCCATGAGGCAGCCCAGCACCAGGTACATGAGCATGATGAGCGCCAGCACCCCGTACTTGCCCACACCCAGGCCGGTGAGGAATTCGGTGACGTTTTGCGGCACCTGGGTGATGGTGAGGAAGTAGCCAAAAATCAGCGCGCCAATGAGCACGGTAAAGACCGCTGCCGAGGTGCGGGTGGCCGAGAGCAGGGCTTCGAGCATCTCGGCCTTGCCCAGCTTGCCACGCACCCAACCAATGAGGAAGGCACCCACTGCACCCACACCCCCCGCTTCGGTGGGTGTGAAAAGCCCAGAGTAAAGCCCCACCATGACAAACACGAACAGGGTCAACGGTCCCCAGACCTCTTTGAGGCCGGCCATGCGTTCGCTCCAGGGTTTGACTTCACCCGCTGGCAGCAGGTGGGGGCGCCACCACACGATCACGCTGATGGTGAGGATGTACATGAGCAGCGCCAAGATGCCGGGGATCACGCCCGCAATGAAGAGCTTGCCAATGTCTTGCTGGGTCAGGATGGCGTAGACCGCCAGCACGGTGGAAGGGGGAATGATGATGCCCAGGGTACCGCCCGCAGCGATCACCCCGGTGGAAAACGATTGCGGGTAGTTGAAGCGCCGCATCTCGGGATAGGCCACGGTGGAGAAGGTGGCTGCTGTGGCCACCGATGAGCCACACACAGCGGCAAAACCACCACAGGCCAGGATGGTGGCCACGCCCAGGCCGCCACGCAAATGGCCGATCAGGGCATTGGCCGCACGAAACAGTTCACGGCTCATGCCTGAGACCGTGACCAGAGACCCCATGAGCATGAACATGGGGATGACGCCGAAGTTGTAGTCGGTGACGGTGCGCATGGAGGTCTGGCCAATGAGTTTGAGCGCCGGCCCTGAGCCCGACAAATAACCAAACCCGCAGACCCCCACCAAACCCATGGCCATGCCAACGGGCACGCGCAAGAGCATGAGGGCAAACAAAACGACAAAGCCAATGATGGCAACTTGGGTGGGGCTGAAGTCCATGGCTTACTCGCTGACTCTGGCTTCGGGGTGTTCTTCGATGGCGTCGGGCTGGAAGAGCAACCGCCAGGTGCGAATGGCGATGAGCAACACCGCGCAGGCATCCCCCAGCCAGGCCACGGCAAAAAACGGCCAGACGGGGATTTGCAGGTCGTAGGTCTTGACTTCGTCGGCCAGGGTGAGGGCGACCTTGTCAAACAGCATGATGGTTTGCACGGTCACCACCAGCAGCAACACCAGGGTGGCAAACACATCGATCCAGCGCTTGTATCGGGCAGAGGCCGCGCTCCAGAGCAAGTCCACGGTGATGTGGCCACCCCGATAGCTGGTGGCCGCGATGCCCCAGAAGATGAGGATGCCCAACAGCATGCGGCCAATGTCGTAGCTGTCGGGGATGGAGGTGCTGAAGACTTTCCGCAGCAGCACCGCCACAAACACATTGAGGGCAACCAGTCCCACAAAAAACGCTGCCGTCCACTCGATGGTGTCGATGATGCGATCAAACGGGTGCTTGCCAGGCTTTGCAGGGGTGGGCATGGTTGGACCTCTGACTCAAGACATCACATGCCGGACTTGTATTTGCTCAAGGAATCCTTGAGCGACTTGAGGATGGCGTCTGGGTTCTCGCCGCGTTTTTTCACGTCCTCAGCCCAGGTGCTGAACACCGGCGCCACCGCCTTGCGCCAGGCCTCGGTTTGCTCGGGTGTGAGTTTGTAGACCGTGTGGTCGCTCATGGCTGCCATCTTGGAGCGGCCAGCTGCCTCGTAGTCTGCCCAAGGGGTGGCGACCTTCTCTGCCCATTCGGTGGTGCAGTGGGCATCCACGGCGGCTTTCTGTTTGGGCGAGAGGCCTTCGTAGCGCGATTTGTTCATCACCCACACAAAAGGCGTGGCATACAAGGGCATGTCCATGTGGAATTTGGTGACCTTGTCGATGCCAAAGAGCAGGATGGAGCCCCAGGGGAAGGTGATGCCGTCGGCCACACCGCGTTCGAGGATCTCGCGGGCTTCGGGGGCAGATGACTGCACATTGGTGCCACCCAACTGAGTCACCATCTGACCCACCACCGAGGTGGCCGGGCGGATCTTCATGCCTTTGAGTTCATCGGGGCTGACGATTTTCTTTTTGGCGTGCAAGGCGCCGGGATCATGCACAAAGGCAAAGCAGTAGTGCACGTCCTTCATTTCCTTGGCGGCATAGGCGCGATACCAGGCGTCCACGGCAGCGGAGCCACCCTTGCCGTTGGCAATCAAAAAGGGCAGGGAAGCCGCAGCAAACACCGGGAAGCGGCCAGGCTGATAGCCGGGGTTGACGTAGGCAAAGTCAGTGATGCCGTCCTTGGCCATGTCGTAGTGATCCACCGCCTTGCCCAATTGTTCCGCTGGAAATAGGGTGAAGTTGAGGCTGCCATCGGTGGCGGCCTTGAGGCTGTCGCCCCAGGCCTTGAGTGAGGGGTTGAGGGCATGCTGACCTGGCACCCAGCTCGAGAATTTGAGGTTGACGGCTTTGTCCTGCGCCTGAGCCTGGCCGCTCAGGCCAAGACCCACACTCATGAGCAAAGTGGAGAGCAGAGGCAATGCAAGGCGTTGAAAAGGGGTGGATGACATGAGGGCTCCTTGGGTTGAATGATCGGGGGTCAAGCGGTGCCGGGTGTCTTGGATCTAGGCATCCAGCGAATGGGTTGGGCCACGGGCGCCAGGGTCGGTGCCTGGTGCGCTTGCAAGGCGGCGTTGAGGGCGCGCACGCCCGCTTCGGCAGAGCTGGCCTTCAAGGCCGCGCGCAAGGCCAGGGTGCGCTCGCGCAGCGACAGGCTTTCGTTGAGCGCCACCTGCTTGAGCAAATGCTCAAAGGTGGACATGCTGCGCGCATGGGTTGTGCCAAAGCCTTTGATGAGGCGACCCAGGCGGGCCATTTCCAGGGCGAGTTCGGTGGAGACCGCCATGGCCTGCAACACGGCAGACAACCAGGTTTCGATGTCGCGCTGCACTTGCCGGTGCTCATGCCCCAGGGGGCGCAGCCAGCGCAAGGACGCGAGCAGGCGCAAGGTGAGCATGCCCGTGGGGGTGTGGGTTTGCAGACGGATGGCCTTGGACCAGGCGGGCAGGCCGCGCAATTGCCGACGCCGGTCCCAGGCCAAAGCCAAGCGGGCCAGGGGGGAGGGCAGCAGGGCACTGAGCTCGGGCACGCCAGGCTTGAGGAATTCCTCCACCTTGAGCAGTTGCCCAGGTTGAAACCCAGTTTCATGAACAACACGCTGCCAGCGTTCACGCCGTGACTTGAGCCTGGCCACCTCGGCCACATCCTCGTGCATCATCCACAGGGCCAGCCAGGGCATGAGCGCAGGCGCAATCGGGTAGCCCATGGCAGCGGCCTCGGCGCTGCGGTGTTCGGCACTGATGATGCGCTGCATGCGCTCGCGAAAGAGGCGCTCGTAGGCGGCGTTCTGGTAGGCGCGCATGCGCTGAGCGGTGGACTCCATGAGGTGGTGAAAGGCCAGCACCTTGTCGGCGCCATGTTCGGCCTGGGGCGTGGCGGCCTCAGTGTCCTGGTCTGTGGCCGCCCCTTGCAGGCTCATCCACCCCAGCGCAAAGCCATTGAGGTTGGCCAGCACACCGGGTGACTGGGGATCGCGCTCACCGCGGATGGCCGCCTCGTAATGCGGCCTGCCCAGGGGCAAGACCCCGGTGGCGGCAATGGCGCCCAGCAGCACGGCGCTCACCATGGTGTGGGCTTGCTTGGCCAGGGCGGTGAAGTCCACCGCATCCAAGCGCCGGCAATGCGCCTGCACCAGTTGCAGCAAGGCCTGCTCATCCATGCGCCCGTCGCCGGGTCGCATGCGCTCGGCCACGGTCAGTGCCCGCTGGGTGGAGGTCAGCACCCAGGTGTGCTCGGCGCTGGGCATGCCCAGTTGCACCTGACGGGCGGTTTCCAGCAACTCGGAGGAGACCAGCAAATCGATGCGCCCCGGCAAAGGGTTGAGGCCAAACACCAGCGAGGCGCTGTGGTCCTGCTCAGACACATCCACCTGGCATTCAAGGTAGTAGGTGGTGGCGCCGGTGCGCTGGGCCACGCCCGGCACCGAGGTGGCCTGCATGGGCAAGCGGGCAAGGCGCGCCGCCTGCACCAGCCAGTCGGTGAGCACGCCACCGCCTTCACCGCCCAAGGCGCAAATCAGCAAGGTGATGGGGCGGCGGGTCGTGCTCATGCGGTTTGCATCCATTGAGCCAGGCGGCTTCTCAATCCATGCCAGGCCGATTCGAGCAAGCCTGGGTGCTGGATGACCTCGGCTTTGTAGAAGGAGGGGCACAGCGCCGCCGCATGGGCGTTTTCGCCGCACAGGCCGCAGCCCACACAGGTGTCGAGCACCGTGGCCACAGGGTCGGTTTTGAGCGGGTCGGGGTTGTCCTTGAGGGTGAGGCTGGGGCAACCCGACAGCCGCATGCAGGCATGGTCGCCATTGCAGACGTCTTCGTCCACACCGAACTTGACGCGGCTCACACGCTGACCCGAGCGCAGCCGCTGATCGCGCCAGGGCTTGAGGCGGCGCTGGCGTTCGAGTTGGCATTCGCCTTCGGCGACGATGACTTTGAGGCCCTTGAAAGGCGAGTCAAAGGCTTCGATGAGGGTGGCGTTCATCTGCGCCACCGAATAGGAGGACACCGTGCGCATCCACTTGACCCCCAGGCCCTGCAAGGTCTGTTCGATGGTGGCGTTGGTGTGCGCCAAACTTTGCGCCGGATTGGCCGATTGCTGCTTGGTCCGTTCGCTGGGCGTGGAGACGATGTCTTGTGTGCCAGTGGCCGAGGTGTAGCCGTTTTTGAAGATCACCAGCACCGCATCGTCGCCATTGAAGAGGGCGCTTTGCACGCCGGTGAGCAAACCGTTGTGCCAAAAACCGCCGTCGCCCATGAGCGAGAGCACGCGCTGTTGCAGGTGCGGCGAGACCCCGGCGCGGCTGGCCAGACTCATGCCATAGCCCAGGATGGTGTGGCCGGTGTGAAAAGGCTCAAAGGTGCCCAGGGCATGGCAGCCAATGTCAGCCGCGACATGGATGGGACCCAAGGCCTGACGGGCCAATTCGATGGCCGAGAACACGGGGCGCTCGGGGCAGCCAATGCAAAAGCTGGGTGGGCGCGCTGGCAGTGGATGGCTTTGCTGGGCAAAGTGTGCGCTGGTGGCTTGGCGGCGGTCCTGGTTGCCCTGCAGCCACGCGCGCACGCCCGCCTGATCGCCCAGATCGGGCGCGACTTGCTCGAGCAGCTTGAGCAAGCCCGTGGCCAACACCTCGGCGCTGTACTCGCCCGCACGCGGCAGCACATCCTTGCCATGCAGGTGCACGTGCACGCCGGCGCGGCTGAGCTGCAAGGCCAGGTCCTGCTCGATGTACTCGGGCTGGCCTTCCTCGATCACCAGCACGTGCCCATGCGCGCGGCAAAAGCGCTCGATCTCCCTGGGCACCAGCGGATAGGTGACGTTGAGCACGTGGATGGGCAAGGGGCTCTTGCCCTGGGCATCGGCCAGGCCAAACTGCTGCAAGACCCGGATGAGGGTGTTGTAGAGCCCGCCCTGGACGATGAGCCCCAGGCGCTGATCGCTGCCGGCAAAGGTTTCGTTGAGGCCATGCGCTTCGATGAAGGCCTGGGCTGCGGGCAAGCGTTCGGTGACTTTCCTCACCTCCTGACCAAAGGTCACGGGCGGGTGAGCCAGCTTGGCGTAGTCAAAGGGCGCGGCCTCGGACATGGGTGCGCGGGTGCTGATGGGGGAGGGCTGGTTGTCTTTGGCCTCGAAGCTGCCGCGCACATGGCAGGCGCGGATGCGCAGTTCCATGAGCACCGGCATGCTGCTGGCCTCGGACAGTTCAAAGCCTTGACGGACCATCTCGACCATCTTGGGCAGATGCGGGCGCGGATCGAGCAGGCACATGCAGGACTTGAGGGCATAGGCGTGGGTGCGCTCCTGGATGACCGAGGCGCCCTCGCCATAGTCTTCGCCAATGATGGCCAGCACCCCGCCGCGAACGCCGGGAGAAGACAGGTTGGACAAGGCATCGGCAGCCACATTGGTGCCGACGATGGACTTCCAGGTCACCGCGCCCCGCAGGGGATAGTGGATGGAGGCGCCCAGCATGGCGGCGGCCGAGGCTTCGTTGCTGCACGCTTCGACATGCACGCCCAGCTCGCCCATGAGCTCGCGTGCCTGCACCATGACATCCAGCAAATGGGACACTGGCGCGCCCTGATAGCCACCCACATAGGCCACGCCCGATTCGAGCAAAGCCTTGGTGATGGCCAAAATGCCTTCACCATGAAAGGTGTGGCCTTGCCCCAGGCGCAGCGATTCGATTTCCTGATGGAACGAGACTTCCATAAGGGTGGAATCATGGCATCAAATGCACGGCGCTTGCCTCACAATCCGACCATGAAAACCCTAGGACTGTCACGCCAATGAACCCCTTCACCATTCCCTTGCCCGCGTTGGAGCATGTGTGCGACCTGGCCGTGCGCATCGATGCCCCGGTTGAGATCGGCAACACCCCCATGGGCTTGCGCCGCATGATCCCCATCACCGGCGGCGAGGTCCAAGGGCCACTGATTAATGGGCGGGTGGTGCCAGGCGGTGCCGATTACCAGCTCATCGTGGCCGATGGCACCCTGTCACACCTGGATGCGCGCTACGTCATCGAAACCCACGATGGCGTGCGCCTTGTTGTGTTCAACACAGCCATTCGATACACCACCAAAGAAAACGCCTTGCGCATCATGCAGGGGCAGGCGGTGGACCCCGCCGCCGTGTACTTTCGTTGCCAGCCGCGCATGGAGTCCACCCACGCCGCCTACGACTGGCTCAACCACACCATGATGGTGGGCACGGGCGTGCGCAAGCCCGACGGGGTGTTTCTGAGCTTTTACCGTTACTGATCAGGCCGCGGCGGTAGCGGCTTTGCGCCGCGCCCACTGCATGGCCACGGCCACCGCAAACAAGGCTGCGCCAATCCAGTCGGTCAGCGAGCCAGGGTAGGTGAGCAGCAGGCCGCCCACCACCATGAGGACGCGCTCCACCCAGTTGGTCTTGACGATGAACCAGCCCTGCAAGCCGCCGGCCAGGGCCACGATGCCCACAATGGCGGTGAGCGTCACCTCGGCCACCTGGTAGAAGTTGACGTCGCCCAGCTTGGCCCAGGAGCCCATGAGCAGCAAGGCTTGCCCGGCCGGGTCCAGCACAAACATGAAGGGCACCAGGATGGCGGGCGTGACGTACTTCCAGCTTTGCAAGGTGGTGAGGTAGGGGTTGCCTCGGCAAATGGCGGCGGCGGCAAAGGGCGAGAGTGCCGTGGGCGGTGACACCTCGGAGAGCACCGCGTAATAAAAGATGAACATGTGCGCGGCATAGGCGGGCACGCCCAGCTTGATGAGAGCGGGCGCAGCAATCACCGCACAAATGATGTAGGAGGCTGTGACGGGCACGGCCAAACCCACGATCCAGACGATGAGTGCGGTGTAGACGGCGGTGAGCACCAGACTGCCACCGGCCATGTCCAGCACGATGCTGGAGAACTTGAGACCCAGGCCGGTGAGCGTGACCACACCCACGATGAGGCCGGCACTGGCGCACACCACAGCAATCGACAGGACCTGGGTGGTGCCCCCCGACAACGCCTTGATGAGGTTGGATTCATAGATGCCCCGCCAGAAGGGTACCTGGCGAGTGAACAAGCCCCAGGGCAGGATGGCCGTTTCGGGACGCAGCATGCTCGTGAGGGCTGATAGCACCGTGGCCCAAAACACCGCCATCACGGGCGAAAAGCCCCACATCATGAAGGCGACGATGGAGACCAGCGAGAAAAAATGGAACCAGTAGGTTTTGGCCAATTTCCAGGCGCTTTCCACTTTGTCGCGCATGCCCTCGGACATGTTGTATTTGCGAGCGTCGATTTCCACCATCACAAACAGGCCCAGGTAGAACAGCACCGTGGGGATGGTGGCCATCACCAGCACATCGAGGTAGGTGATGCCCAGGAAGTCGGCGATCAAAAACGCAGCCGCACCCAGTACAGGTGGGGAAATGATGGCGCCCAGACCCCCGGCAGCCAGCAAGCCTCCTGCCGCATTTTTTTCATAGCCCACGTCTTGCAGCATCTTGCCCGCCACCGAGCCCACGGTGACGGTGGTCGCCACGCCTGAGCCCGAAGGACCCCCCAGCAAAAACGACGACAACACAATCGTGCGACCCACATTGGAGGGCTTGCCGCCCAGCACCGAGTAGGACCAGTCGATGAAGAACTTGCCCGCCCCCGTGAACTGCAAAAAGGCGCCAAAGATGGTGAAGAGGATGATCAGGGTGGAGGACACATCCACCGCCGAGCCATAAATGCCTTCGAGGGTCATGTACATGTGGCCAATCAGGCGCCCCATGCTGTAGCCCTTGTGCGTCCAGGGCTCGGGCAGGTAGTTGCCAAACAGCGCATAGGCGAGAAACGCGGCGGTGATGACCAGCAGGATCCAGCCGTTGGTGCGGCGCAAGGCTTCAAGGATGAGCAGGATGAGGATCACGCCCCAGGCGATGTCGGATTGAATCGGGTTGGTGTTGCGCTCGAGGAAGTCCTCGCCCCCGCTGACAATGACAAAAAACACGGCGATGGCCAGGCCAGCGGCGATCAGATCCCACCACATGATGCGGTTCACATGACGCTTGCTGATGGGCATGATCAAAAACGTCATGGCCAGCACCAGCGACACGTGCAAGGGGCGCATGGTGGAGGTGGGCACGATGTCGTAGGCCGCGTACAGGTGCACCAGCGACATGAACACGCAGGCCAGGGTGATGAACACGCCCCACCAACCTCCAAACTGGCTTTGCGTGCCTTCTTCTTCGGCGATCAGGTCATTGAGTTGCTGTTGGAGTGCGGCATCGTCTTGTGGGTTGCTGGAAGGTGTGGGGGTGCTCATGGAAGCTCCAAAACAAAGGACCTCGCGAAGAGGTCCAAGGGGTGTCCGTCAAGTGTGCCGGTATCAGTTGATCTTGTGACCTTTTTCGGCGAAGTACTTCAGGGCGCCTGGATGGAAGGGCACGGGCGACGCGGCCTGGACTTGCTTGTCCAATGAGATTTCACCCGCAGCCTGGTGAACCGTTTTGAGCTCCTCGCGCTTTTCGATCAGGGTCTTGACGATTTTGTAAGCGGTTTCATCGGACATGTCGCCCGACGTGACCAGCACATTGGCAATGGAGGCGTTTTTGTTGTCGTTGGCCATGCCCTTGTAGGTGGACTTGGGGATGGTGTCGGCGTAGTAGAGGTTGCCGTACTTGGCATTCATCTTGCCGACCACCTCGGCGTGATCCACCATTTGGATGGTCAGGCCCGGCGTGTTGGCCAGGTCAGCGACTGCCGCTGTGGGCAGCCCGCCCACCCAGGCAAAGGCGTCGATCTTGCGGTCTTTGAGCGCGTTGACCGATTCGGCCACGCTCAGGCGTTCGCGCTTGACCTCGACCCCGGCCGCTTCGAGCATGCGGCTGGCCATGACTTCGGTGGCCGAGCCGATGTCACCCACCGAGACGCGCTTGCCCTTGAGGTCTTGCAAGGTTTTGATGCCGGTGTTGGTGGTGGTCACCACGTGCATGCGGTTAGGGTAGAGCACCAACAGGGTTTTGACGTTGACCTTGGCACCCTGGAACTTGCCCTCGGCGTTGGCTGCATCCTTGACCGCATCCACCATGGTCATGCCCACATAGGCGTTGCTGGTGGCAATGAGCTTGAGGTTGGCCACCGAGCCACCCGTGACTTCGGCCGTGGCCTGCATGCCCGGCACGTGCTTGGACAAGGCCGCTGCAAAGCCGCCGCCCAGCGGGTAATACACGCCGCCCGTGCCGCCCGTGGCGATGGAAATGTTTTGAGCCTGGGTGGCTGCAGAGGCCAGAACCGCGACGATGGCCAGCCAATGTTTGAAACGCATGTGGATCTCCCAAGGGTTTACGCTGAGTTGTGAAGACATGTATTGCAAATGACAGACAGGACATGGTCATGTGTGCCTTGCCGCGTCAGAATCTAGCATCCTGCATGCGCTTTCCAAACCGTAATAACCCTTTCAGATGTCACCCATGAACCAAGAAACCCCAATGCCCCCCAGTTTTGATCTGAGCCTGGACCCCCGCATCGTCGAGCAACTCCAGCCTGTGACCACCGCCACGCTGACCACCGTCTTGCTCAAAAAGGGCTTGCGCAATGTGTGGATCCGGGGTGCGCGCCCGCTCGAGGGCGGCTACGGGCGCACGATTGCCCGCGCATTCACGCTCCGCTTCGTGCCCTCGCGCGAGGACTTGGCCACGCCAGAGTCCTGGTCCTCGCCGATTTCCACCCGCGCGGCCATCGAGGCCATGCCCCTGGGCTGCCTGGCCATCGTCGATGCCATGGGCGTGCAGGACGCGGGCATCTTTGGCGACATCCTGTGCGCGCGCATGGCCAAGAAAGACATTGCCGGCCTGATCACCGATGGCGTGGTGCGCGACCTGGACGGCGTCTTGCGCTCGCGCCTGAAGGTTTGGTGCAGCGGCGTGGCCGCGCCGCCCTCGGTGGCAGGCCTCACCTTTGTGGATTGGCAGCGCCCCATTGGCTGCGGCGGTGTGGCCATCTTTCCGGGCGATTTGCTCGTGGCCGATGCCGATGGCGTGGTGGTCATTCCCTGGGCCATGGTCAATGAGGTGGTGCCCTTGGCCGTCGAACAAGAACGCCTGGAAGGCTGGATCATGAGCGAGGTCGAAGGGGGCGCTGCCCTGCCGGGGCTTTATCCGCCCAATGCCACCAACAAAGCCCGCTACGAGGCCCATCAGAAGCAGTCTGGATAAGCCCCAAGCCCGCCATCAAATTGTTTTTCCGCTGTCATCAGGAGTACCCAGGATGCGTTGCGATGCCCAAACCCTGACCCAACATGCCATTGCATTGCTGCAGGCAGTGGGCATGCCCGAGGACAAAGCCCACGTGGTGGCGCACGTGCTGGTCGAAGGTGATTTGCTGGGTCACTGGACCCATGGACTTCGCCTCTTGCCCGCTTACTTGGAGCACATTCAGGCGGGGGGCATGACGCTCGAGGGCGATCCCGAAGTGATCAGTGAACGCGGCGTCGTGGCCCTGTGGGATGGGCGTTGCCTGCCGGGACACTGGCTCACCTTCAAGGCCATCGAATGGGCCAGCGAGCAGGCCAAGCTGCAGGGCATGGCGGCGGTGTGCATCAAGCGCACCCACCACATTGCTGCGCTGGCGCCCTATGCGCGCCATGTGGCGCAAAACGGGCAGGTGTTGCTGATGATGACCTCGGCGCCGCTGGGCGGCTCCGTCGCGCCCTTTGGTGGAACCGAAGCCTTGTTCTCGCCCAGCCCCCTGGGCTTTGGCTATGGCGATGGCCACCAGCCCGTGATGGTGGACGTGTCCACCTCATCGACCACCAACAACAAGATCATCCAGTATTCGCGCGATGGCAAGTTGCTCGAACACCCCTGGCTGCAAGATGACCAGGGGCGAGCCACCAACGACCCCACGGTCATGCAACGCAAGGGCACGGTCTTGCCCGTGGGGGGCAAGGACAGCGGCCACAAGGGCTACGGCCTGGCGCTGACCGTGGAAGCCCTCACCGCAGGCCTGAGTGGCCATGGGCGCGACGACCCCAGCTTGCCCTGGATGGGCACCTTGTTCTTGCAAATCATCGAGCCGGACTTTTTTGCCGGGCGGGAGGTCTTCGCCCAAAAAATGGCGTGGGTCTCGGACCGTGTGCATGCCAATCGACCCATTGACCCCCAGCAGCCGGTTCGATTGCCCGGCGAGCGCGGGCTGGCGCAGATGAAACAGCAACTCGCCAGCGGCGTGGAGCTGGCCGATTCCACCGTGGACGCCCTCAAGGCTTGGGGCGACAAGCTGGGACACCCTTTCCATCCCCAGCCAGGCCACGGATCAACGACCTGATGGGCTGACCCATTTCACCCGCCATCCCTTTTGAAGGACACCCCATGAAACCCTGTCGCTTGGCCGTCATCGGCGCTGGAACCATTGGCAAAACCCACCTGCTCAATGCCTTGCAATGCCCGCAAATCGAGGTCGTGGGCGTGGCCGAGTCGCATGACCCCGCCGTGGCCTGGGTCAAGGCGCAGGGGCTCAACTGTGTCTCCAGCCACCTCGAATTGCTCGAACGCTTCAAGCCCGATGGCGTGGTCATTGCCACCCCCAATGACTTGCACGCCAGCATGACGGTGGAGGTGTTGCAGGCTGGATGCGCGGCCTTGGTGGAAAAGCCCATTGCCGACACCCTGGCCAACGCCAGAGCCATTCAAGCCGCCGCCCAGCAAACCGGGCGACCGGTGTTGGTGGGGCACCAGCGTCGGCACAACCCCATCATGCAGCAGGCCAAGGCCATGGTTCAGGAAGGGCGCCTGGGGCGACCCGTGTGCGTGACCGGCATGTCCACCTGGTACAAGGATGAGGCCTATTTCGAGCCCGCCTGGCGCAGAACCCTGGTGGGCGGACCGGTGCTCATCAACCTGATCCACGATGTGGACCTGATGCGCTTCCTGTTCGGCGAGATCGTGAGCGTGCAGGCCATGGTGTCCAACGCCACCCGTGGCTTTGAGGTGGAAGACACGGCGGTCATGACCTTTCGCTTTGCCAATGGCGCCCTGGGCACCTTCACCTTGTCCGACACCGCCGTTGCGCCCTGGAACTACGACCTGGCCGCGCAGGAGACCATCCGCTTTCCCCAGCAAGAGGTGGGGGCACTCTTTTTCAGTGGCACCCAGGGGTCGCTGTCGCTGCCCCGGCTGGACTTCTGGCATTACAAGGGCGAGCGCCATTGGGAGCGCCCCATCACCGTCACGCGCACTTTGCCCATGGCGCAAAGCCCCTACCTTTTGCAGCTGCTCAATTTTGTGGAGGTGATCCGTGGGCAGGCCCAGCCGGTGTGCTCAGCCCAGGATGGCTTGCGGGCGCTGGAGGTGGCCTGGGCGGTGCGCGAGTCGGCTCAGACAGGGCAAGCTGTGCATTTCGATGTATACAAATAAGCCCATTTAAACCCGTATCTACGGGGGTTATTGGGCTTATTTTGGGCTCAATGTATACAATGAACCCATGAAATCGGCTGACCGACCCAGTTCCAAAGGGGACCTCGCAGACAGCACCACCCAGGCGGTCAAGGTGCAAAACCGCCTGCGTGACCTCATTCTCGCGGGCACCTTGCCCGCAGGGGAGCGCATCACCGAAATGGCCCTGGTCGACAAGCTCGGTGCATCGCGCACCCCCATCCGCGCTGCGCTCATGCGCCTGGAACAAGAAGGCTTGTTGCAGCCCTATGCCAGTGGCGGTTATGCCATTCGGCGCTTCACTGTGGCCGAGGCCGCCGATGCCATCGAACTGCGCGGTTTGCTCGAAGGCTGGGCGGCTCGGCGGCTGGCCGAGCAAGGGGCCAAGCCAGCCAGCCTGGCGCAGGCCAAGGACATCCTCACGCGCCTGGACACCGTGCTGGCCTGTGAGCCTTTCAGCGACGAGGTGTTTTCCAACTATGTCCTGCTCAACCATGAGTTCCACGAATGGTTGAGTGAGGCCTGCGCGTCGGCCACCATCCAAAAGGAAATGGAGCGGGTGTGCTCCTTGCCGTTTGCCTCGCCCAACGGCTTTGTGACGGCGCAATCCGCCAGTGCCCATGCGCGCGCGCGATTGCTCATTGCCCAAGACCAGCATTGGCAGGTGCTTGGGGCCATCGAGGCGCGCGAGGGCGCTCGCGCCGAGGCGCTCATGCGCGAGCACTCGCGTCTGGCGCAACGCAATTTGTACGACGTGTCTTTGGCGTCGGCTCAGGTGCCCGGTGCGGCATTGATCGATGCACCGCTGCCGCAGGCAGCGGCGCTCACTGTGAATTGAGGGAGTCCCATCATGTTTGTCATGAATGCTTGGTATGTGGCCTGCACGGTCGAAGAGCTCAAATCCCATCAGCCCCTGGGGCGCACGATCTGTGGTCGTCGCATGGCCTTCTTTCGGGGTGTGAATGATCAGCTCGCCTGCGTGGAGGATTTCTGCCCGCACCGTGGCGCACCCTTGTCCCTGGGGCGCGTGTGCGAGGGGCAACTCGTGTGTGGCTACCACGGCCTCGTCATGGGGTGCGATGGCAAAACGGTGTCGATGCCGGGGCAGCGTGTTCATGCCTTTCCAGCCATCCGTTCTTATGCGGTGCTGGAGCGATATGGGTTTGTCTGGGTCTGGCCGGGCGATGCGGCTCTGGCCGATCCGGCGCTCATGCCCCACTTCCCCTTCCTTGAAAGTCCAGACTGGGCCTATGGCGGCGGCCTCTATCACATCCAGGCCGACTACCGCCTCATGATCGACAACCTCATGGACCTCACCCATGAGACCTATGTGCATGCCACCAGCATTGGACAACCTGAGATCGACGAGACCCCCTGCAAAACCCAGATCGAAGGACAGCAAGTCACCACCAGCCGCTTCATGAGTGGCATTCAGGCGCCGCCGTTTTGGCAGCGTGCCATGCAAGCGCAGGGGCTCGATCCCCTGGCCAAGGTGGACCGTTGGCAGATCTGCCGTTTCACGCCGCCTTCGCATGTGTTGATCGAGGTGGGTGTGGCCATGGCGGGGCAGGGCGGGATCTCGGCACCGGACGACCAAAAGGCGCACAGCATCGTGGTGGACTTCATCACCCCCGAGACCGCCACCTCCCATTGGTACCACTGGGGCATGGCGCGTCGCTTCCAGGTGCAAGACCGCGCGCTCACCCATGCCATCCGTGATGGTCAGGGCAAGATCTTTTCCGAAGATTTGGAGATGCTCGAGCGCCAGCAAAGCAACCTGAGCCTTGACCCCGAGCGCAAACTGCTCATGCTCAACATCGATGCGGGCGGCGTGCAGGCGCGCCGCGTCATCGACCGCCTGATCCAGGCCGAGAAGGCGGCTCAACCCAGCCCTGAGGAGACCGCACATGCCCAATGACCACCACGGTGAGGTCCGCACCCTTGTGCTCCTGCCGGGCCTGATGTGCGATCACTCGGTGTGGGAGCCGGTGATGCATTTGCTGCCGCCCCATGTGCAAGCCCGTGTGGCCGATTACGGTCCTTGCGATTCACTCACCACCATGGCCGAGCGCACGCTCGCTGCCCACGAGGGTGCGCTGGACATCGCAGGCCACTCCATGGGGGCACGTGTGGCGCTCGAGATGATGCGATTGGCGCCTGGGCGCATTGGCCGGGTGGCGTTGCTGGGGTCGGGCTATGCGCCCTTGGCCGCTGGTGAACAGGGCCAAGCCGAACGCAGCAAGCGCCAGGGTTTTGTGGACCTCGCGCGCAGCCAGGGGGTGCGCGCCATGGCGCAGGAATGGGTCAAGGGCATGGTCCCGGCCAGCCGGCTGAGCGATGCCACGCTCATCAGCGCCATTTTGGACATGTGCTCACGCAAGAGCGTGGCCCACTTCGAGGGTCAGATTCAGGCGCTGCTCAACCGCCCCGACGCAGCCCCCGTGCTCAAGGGCTGGCAGCGCAAGGTGTGGGTGCTGTGCGGCGAGTGGGATGCCTGGGCCAATGTGGCGCAACACCAGGCCATGGCCGCTTTGCTGCCCCAGGCGCACCTCCAGGTGCTCGAAGGGGTGGGGCACATGTTCCCCATGGAAAACCCCGATCAATTGGCCGCTGAATTTCGCCAGTGGCTACAAGAACCCTTGAATTAACCCCCATTGATTCCCACTAACATACGACCATTCAAAAGGAGACTCCCATGAAACATCACCATCGAATTGCCAAATCGGTCCTCGTCAGCGCCATTGGCATGCTGTCTGTGGCCACCTCGTATGCCCAGGAGGTTGTTCTCAAAGTTCACCACATTTGGCCCACCGTGGCCATGGGTCACAAGCGCGTGGTGGAGCCCTGGTGCGAAACCATTGCCAAAGAATCCAACAACCGCATGCGTTGCCAGATCCTGCCCGCCATGACCGGGGGTGGCACGCCCGCCCAATTGGTGGATCGCGTCAAGGACGGCGTGGATGACATCGTGTTGACCCTGCCTGGCTACACACCGGGTCGCTTCCCCATCATGGAAGCCTTCGAACTCCCCTTCATGACCAACACGGCTGAAGTCGCTTCAGCAGCTGCCTGGGATTACTTCAACAAGTACGCCACCAAGGAATTCCCCGGCACCAAGATTTTGGCCACCTGGGTTCACGATGAAGGTTTTGTGAGCACCTCCAACAAGCCCATCAGCAAGCTCGAGGACTTCAAGGGTTTGAAGATCCGTGCGGCTTCGCGCCAGTCCTCCAAGCTCCTCACTGCCTTGGGCGCAACGCCCGTGGGCATGCCCATTCCGCCTGTGGCTGACGCCATGTCCAAAGGCACCATCGATGGCTTTTTGACGGCCTGGGAAATCATCCCCTCGTTCAAGTTGCACGAGGTGAGCAAGTACCACACCGAAATCGAGTCCAGCCGTCCCTCCATGTTCACGGCATCCTTTGTGTTTGCCATGAACCAAGCCAAGTACGACAGCTTGCCGGCCGACCTCAAGCGCGTGATCGACAAGAACAGTGGCCCTGCGCTCTCGCGCACGATTGGCCGTTACTGGGATGAAGCCACTGCCGTGGGTCGCAAGGCCGCCATGGACCGTGGCAACCAGTTTGTCAAAGTCACCCCTGCCGAGACCGATCGCTGGATCAAGGTGTCTGCGCCCCTGCATGACGAGTGGGTGGCCGACATGGACAAAAAAGGTTTGCCGGGCAAGCAAATGCTTCAGGACGCACGTGATCTGATCACCAAATACAGCAAGTGATCTGGTGAGCCCTGAACCGAAACATGACGCTTCTCTATTTCCCTTTGCTTAGTCTCAGTTCGTGGTTTGCAGCCCTTGGCGCCCTGGTTGCCCTGGGCGCGGGGTTGCTGACCACGGCCAGCGTTGTGTCTAGGGCCATCTGGAACCAGCCCATTGCAGGTGACGTCGAAATCACCCAGATGGTCATTGCCCTGGCCATTTCCTTGTGCTTGCCGCATTGCCAGGCGCGCAAGGCCAACATCCTGGTGGACTTCTTCACCCAAAAACTCAGCAGCGGCAGGCTGAGGATCCTCGACGCGATGGGCTGTCTTTTTCTGGCCTTGATTTACGCCTTTTTGGCCTGGCGCACTTCGGCCGGTGCCGTCTCGGTGCGCGAGGCCGGTGAAACCACCATGATCATCTCTTTGCCCATGTGGTGGGCCTATGCGTGTCTAGCGCCTGGTCTGGCTTTGGCCAGCTTGATCGCCTTGTTGCAATCTTTTGGTGCCTCAGCACCTCAAGCGACTCCCACATGATGTCTCCTTCCACCCTCGGGGTGAGCTTGTTCATTGCCATGATGGTGCTCATGGCCATTCGCATTCCCATTGCTGCGGCCATGTTCTTGCCGGGTGTGGTGGGGTATTGGATGCTCACCGACTCCTACACCACCCTCAATTTCCTCAAGGGCAGTGCCGTCGCCCGCCTCACGGTCTACGACCTGAGCGTGATCCCACTCTTTTTGCTCATGGGGCAGTTTGCCTCCAGCGGTGGCCTCAGCCGCGACCTCTTTCGCGCTGCGGCGGCCATCATGGGGCAGGTGCGCGGCGGCCTGGCCATGGCCTCGGTGTTGTCAGCGGGCGCCTTTGGCGCGGTGTGCGGTTCATCGGTGGCGACTTGCGCCACCATCACCCAAGTGTCTTACCCGCACATGCGCAAGCACGGCTACAGCGGTCGATTGACCACGGCCACGCTCGCCACGGGCGGCACACTGGGCATATTGATCCCCCCGTCTGTGCCCCTGGTGGTTTACGCCATCCTCACCGAGCAAAACATCGCCAAGCTGTTTGCAGCGGCCATGGTGCCGGGCATCATTGCGATGCTGGGCTATCTGGTGGTGATCTGGCTGATTGTTCGTGCCAAGCCCGAACTCGCGCCTGCGACCCAGCTGATTTCTCCGTCTGAAAAATGGTCGGCCATCCTGGGTGTGTGGCCCATTGCCCTGGTGTTTGGCATTGTGTTTGGTGGCATTTACGGTGGCGTGTTTTCACCCACCGAGGGCGCTGGCATCGGTGCCACCCTGACCCTGATCCTGGGCCTGATCCGCAAGGAAATCACCCGAGCCAATTTCACCGAGGCGCTCATGGGCACGGCCGAAACATCGGCCATGGTGTTCATGATCTTCCTTGGCGCAGACATGATGAATGCCACCCTGGCTTTGACGGAAATGCCCAAGCTGGTGGCCTCCTGGCTGTCGGGCTTGCCAGTGCCCGACATGGCCATCGTGGTGGCCGTGTTGTTGCTCTATGTCCTGCTGGGCTGCGTGATGGATGAACTCTCCATGCTCATGCTCACCCTGCCTGTGATTTTCCCGGCCATCATGTCGCTGGACCTGATGGGACTCATGGGTCAGGACAAAGCCATCTGGTTTGGCATCCTGGTCCTGATGACGGTGAGCATTGGCATGATTGCGCCGCCTGTGGGCTTGAACGTCTACGTGGTCAACAGCATGGCCAAAGACGTGCCCATGAGCGAGACCTACAAAGGCGTGATGCCCTTTTTGGTGTGGGACGGTTTGCGCCTGGTGCTGCTGCTCATCTTCCCCATCATCAGCTTGGGCTTGATGCGCTACTTCTATTCCTGAGCGCGGTCGCTGGTGCCGTTGAGGTTCACCCCCTCAGAGCCCATAAAAGCGTTTTGCATTGCCCCCCAGTACCGCATCGCGCTGGGCGGGTGAAAGCAGGGCCAGGCGTTCCAGACTGAAGCGGCGCCATTGATCGAAGTCCGAGGCCAGCTCCAGCACCGGCCAGTCGCTGCCCCACAAGAGCCGCTGCGCGCCCCAGATGTCGAACAGGGTCTCCCACCAGTGTTGCAAGCGTCGGGTGTCCTGAGGATCAGACAACTCGGTCCACAGGCCTGAGACCTTGCACACCAGACGATGCGGGCCATGGGACTGCGCCAGGTGGCGCAGCGCCGCCGCCCACTCGGCAAGGTCTTGCGAGGGAGAGGGCTTGGCACCGTGATCCACCACCACCTTGAGATCAGGATGAGCCCGCATCATGCGATCAAGGTGTGGCAGGTGTTCGGTCCTCACCAGGGCATCGAAGACCAGACCCTGCTGCGCCATGGCGGCCAGTGCGGGATGGAGTGCATCCTGAGCAATCCAGTGCGGCTCAGGCAAGTCCTGCAACATGGGACGCAAACCCACCAGCTTGGGGTGTGCGGCGAGCCTGGCGATGCGTTGGTCCACATCGCTGGCCAGCCAATCCACCCAACCCACCACGCCCAGCACCTGGGAATGGGCCTGGGCTTGGCTCAGGAGGAACTCGGTTTCGGCCTCGGTGGGCGCAGCTTGGACCAAGAGGCCAGCGGTCACGCCATGCGCACGGGCATGCTGCCACCAGTCCTGGATGCGCACGTCCCGGTAAATCGCTTTCAACTCGGGCGTGAGCCAGCCATAGTCGCCGCGATTCAGTTGCCAGCAATGAAAGTGGGCATCCATCATGGGGTGGGGGCTTGCTCGTCCAGGAGTCGCAAGTGCTTGAGCTCGGACCACAGATCAGGCGGGATGGCGCAGCGCGCGGCGTCGCGGGCCTGCGCCCACTCGGCCACGCTGCGCGCACCCAGCCACACCAGCTGGGAGGCCGGATGGTGCAAGACCAATTGCAAGGCCGCAGCCTGGATGGGCACGCCATGCCGATCGCACACCGCCTGGATGTGCAGGGCCTTGTTCACCCAGTGCGCCTGTGCGGGCGCGTAATTGAAGGTGAGGCTGCGCTGGCCATCGATGCGGGTGGCCAGCATGCCCGAATTGAACACCCCACCCAGGCTGAGCTGAACGCCGCGTGAGGACAGCAAGGGCAGCAGGCCTGGCAGTGCCGAGGTGTCGAGCAAGGTGTAACGCCCGGCCAGCAGGACCACATCGAGATCGGCATGGGCCAAGACGCGCGAGACGATCTCGTGGTCATTGACCCCCAGGCCAATGTGCGTCACCAAGCCCTGGGCTTTGAGCGCATGCAGGGCGGGCAAGGCCTCGTCCAGCACCTGTTGAAAGACGGCTTGGGCGTTGGCACCTTGGGTGTGGGCATCCATGTCGTGAATGAACACGGAGTCCAAGCTGTCCAAACCCAATCGGGCAAGGCTTTCCTCCACGCTCAAGCGCATGCCCTGGGCTGAGAAATCCCAGTACTGGGTGTAGGGCAGGGTATCGACATAGCCGTTTTGGGCACGCGGGGCGGTCGCATCGAGCCTGAGCCGTCGTCCGACTTTGCTCGACAGCCTCAACGTTGACCGCTGCTTGCCGGCCAGGCCTTGGCCCAGTCGCTGCTCGGACAGGCCTTGCCCATAGTGAGGGGCGGTGTCAAAGCTGCGGCAACCGTCCTCCCAGGCGGCATGCAGCAAGGCCTGGGCTTCTTCGTCGCTCACCGCCTGATAGAGGTTGCCCAGTGCCGCGCCGCCCAACCCCAGTCGGGACTGGTCCAGGCAAGGCAAAAAGGCCGGCGCGTGGGCCGCTTGGATCGGGGGGACAGCGGGTTTTCCCGGTCGGTGGCTGGGGCTATGCATCACTAACATGTTAGTCATTCATGCTGAAAAATCTACCCCCCATCCTCACCCCGGACCTGCTGCATGCCTTGGCCAGCATGGGTCATGGCGACGAGGTGGCTTTGGTGGATGCCCACTTCCCCGCCAGTCGTGTGGCGCAACAAGGCCTCAACCGCCTGGTGCGCCTGCCCGGTCTCAGTGCCACGGCGGTTCTGGAGGCTGTGTTGCAGGTGTTGCCCCTGGACGACTCGGCTAGTGCGTGTGCGTGGACCATGCAGGTCATGGGCGATGCGCACCGCGTCCCTGAGGCTGTGGCCGAATTCCAGTCGGTGTTGAAGCGTCAGGGCAAAGGTGAGGTGGCGACCCTCGAACGCTTTGCGTTTTACGAGCAGGCCAAAGCGGCTTATGTGGTGGTTCAAACAGGAGACGAGCGCACCTACGCCAACATCCTTCTGCGAAAGGGTTTGGTGGTCCATGGCTGAGCGCAACCCTGATCAAGGCGGGCAGAGTCTGCGCGCGCGCGCCTATGAAAATTTTCGCCAGCAAATCCTCCAAGCCAATGTGCGGCCGGGTCAATTTGTCTCTCAGCGCGAGCTCATGCAATTGCTCAACATGCCGCTGGGGGCGGTTCGCGAATTGATCCCGCGTTTGGAGACCGAGGGTTTGCTGCGCACCGTGCCCCAGCGCGGTTTGCAAATCGCCCATGTGGACCTCAAACTCATTCACAACGCCTTTCAATTGCGCAGCGTGCTCGAGCGCGAGGCAGCCCTGCACTTTGCGCAGGTGGTGAGCGATGCGGAGTTGAGCGCCATTGAGGCCGCGCACCTCGACATCGTTGAGCGCGCTCAGACGCAGGGCATCTCCGACGATTTGCTCACCGATGCCACCTCCGTCGATTGGGGGCTGCATGACCAGATGATCGATGCCCTGGGCAATGAGTTGATTTCCCAGGCCTACCGCATCAACAGCCTGCGCGTGCGACTGATCCATCTGGAGCGCTCCACCCTGTCGGCAGAGATCCTGTTGCCCGCCATGCAGGAGCACCTGTCCCTGATCCAAGCCCTCAAAACGCGTGACCCTGCCGAGGTCGCGCAAGCCCTCCAGCACCACATCCACAGCGCCCATGAACGGGTGCTGGGGCGCGACCAGCGTGTGTCGCGCGCCGCAGCTTCGTCACCGTCTTTGGCCTACTCCACTTGAATCACCTGAAAGAAGTTCTCACATGAGCCCCACCTGGATCAACCCCCGCAATGGTTTTGATGGCATTTGGCCTGCCATGCTCACGCCGCTGGACGAGCATTTGCGCATCGACCACGCGGCCTATGCCGCCCATGCCTTGAGCTTGCTGGACAAGGGGTGCGGTGGCGTCACCGCCTTTGGCACCACCGGGGAGGGGCCTTCGTTTTCGCTTCAGGAGCGGCAAGAGGCGGTGGATCAGCTCATTGCTGCCGGGGTGCCTGCCGAGCGCATCATGGTCTCCACAAGTTGCAGTGCCTTGCCCGAGACCCTCGCGCTCACGCGCCACGCCATCGACCGGGGCGTGCATGGCTGCCTGATGTTGCCGCCCTTCTTCTTCAAGGGAGTGAGTGACCAGGGCGTGATCGACTGTTACACCCAGGTCATGGATGCCTTGCCGGCAAAGGGATGGCGCATGTACCTCTATCACATCCCCCAAGTGGTGGGCGTGGGTTTGTCGCAGCATGTGATCCGCACCCTCATCGACCGCTACCCCGAGCTGATCGTGGGCATCAAAGACAGTTCGTGTGAGCGCGCCCATTCGGTGGGACTGGCCTCGGCCTTCATGCCCGGGATCACGGTGTATGTGGGCAACGAACTGGATTTGCCGCCCCTGGGTCAAATGGGCAGCACGGGCGCCATCAGCGGCCTGGCCAACTTTCTGCCGCGTACCGTGCGTCGCATGGTCAAGTCGCACAGCGGGCCAGACATCGCGCAGGATGTGGCGACGGTGACGCGGGTGCTGGACATGGTTCGCCCCTATTCCCTCATGCCTGCCCTCAAGGGCATCATGTCGCACCTGACCCAGGATCCCCGGTGGCTTCGCGTGCGTGCGCCTCTGGTGGCTTTGTCAACGGCAGAGCATGCTGCGCTGTCCAAGGCGTGGCAAGGTCTTGGGATGGACTTGAGCCGGGCTTGATCAGCCGGATCAAGCCCTCGAGCCTGGAACCCTTGTGCTAGAGTGAATCGATCGTTTTTTCAATGCGTCAACAGGAGACAACCATGACATTTTCTGCCTTTCGCCGCCATCTGATGGCTGCTGCTGTGGCCAGTTCTTTGGCTTTGACCGCGGGTCTTGCTCAAGCCCAGGTCAAACTGCGCTTGTCCTCGCCTGCCAGTCCCACCGACCAGCGTGCGGTGGCCATGCTGGAGGTCTTTGGTCCTGCTGTGAAAGACTTTGCAGCGTTTGAAGGCCACTGGAATGCCTCCCTGTTCAAGCAAGGCACAGAATTGGAAGCCATCTCACGCGGCAACCTTGAGATGAGCATTGCCTCTGCCCAGGAGTTGGCTGAGTTCTTCCCCGAGTTCAGCGTCTTCTCGGCGGGCTATGTGCACCGTGATGCAGCCCACCAGGTCAAAGTCTTCAACAGCGACTTTTTCCAGGCCTACAAGAAAAAGGTGGAAGACAAGCTGGGCGTGAAGCTCTTGACCGTCATGTACCTGGGTCGTCGCCATGTGAACTTGCGCACTGACAAGCCGGTGAACACCCCCGCAGATCTGAGCGGTGTGAAATTGCGCATGCCCGGTTCGGAAGCCTGGTTGTTCTTGGGTCGTGCATTGGGTGCCAACCCCACGCCCATGGCTTTCACCGAGATCTACCAGGGCTTGCAGTCGGGTGCCATCGACGGCCAGGACAATCCTTTGCCCACCGTCAAGGACGCCAAGTTCTTTGAAGTGACCAAGCAAATCGCGCTCACCAGCCACTTGGTGGACCTGAACTACCTCACCATCAGCAAGAAGGTGTATGACAGGCTCACGCCCGATCAGCAAAAGCGTTTGCAAAAGGCAGCAGACGATGCAGCTGAGTCAGCCCGTCAAAGACAGCTCAAGCTGGAAGACGAATTGGTGGCCTTCTTCAAGGAAAAAGGCCTGAAGGTTTACACCCCCGACCTGGCTGCATTCCGCAAGCATGTTCAGGGTGAATACCTGAAGTCTGATCTGGCCAAAAAATGGGACAGCGGCATCCTCGACAAGATCAACGGTCTTTGATGTCACTTGACTTCTGAACTGCAACCCCTGAACACCATGAACCACACCTCTTCCTGGTGGCAAAGGCGAGCAAACGATGTGGCCGTCTTGCTGATGACCGCCTTGTTCTTGTCCTTTGTCCTACAAGTCACCTCCCGATATGTCTTCAACCGCCCCATCGAGTGGACGCTGGAGGCTTGTTTGACCACCTGGTTGTGGACGGTGTTTTGGGGTTGCGCATTTTGTCTGCGCGACAAAGATCATGTCCGTTTCGACATCCTCTATAACCATGTGCGCCCTGGTACACGCCGCATCTTTGCGGGCCTGAGTGCGGCTTGCATGGTGTTGGGCATGCTGGCTGCCTTGCCAGGCACTTGGGACTTTGTGAGTTTCCTCACCATCAAGAAAAGCCCCAGTCTGCGCATTCCTCTGGCCTATGTGTTTTCCATCTACATCGTGTTCATGCTGGGGGTGATTGCCATGTATGGCGTGCGTTTGTGGGCGGTGCTGCGCAACCCCCAGTTTGGTCATGACGACGAGGTGAGTGCATGAGCGTTGCCTTTTTACTGTGCGCGGGGGCCTTGTTTTTCTTGGCCGCCATTGGTATGCCCATCGCTTACGCCACCATTTTGAGCTCAGTCCTTTATTTGGCCGCATCGGGTCAGGATTTGGGCATTGCAGGTGAGCAGGTCATCTACGGCATTTACGACAGCTTTGTGTTGTTGGCGGTGCCTTTGTTCATCGTGGCGGCCAACATCATGAATGCGGGCACGGTGAGCGAGAAGCTGCTGGACTTTTGTGTGGCGCTGGTGGGTCGATTCAAGGGGGGCTTGGGTCATGTGAATGTGGTGGCCAACCTCATCATGTCGGGCATGTCGGGTTCGGCTGTGGCCGATGCGGCGGGGCTAGGCAAAGTCATCATCGAGATGATGGTCAAGAGCGGTCACTACACCCGGGGCTATGCCGCCGCCATCACCGCTGCGGCATCCACCATCGGTCCCATTGTTCCGCCCTCCATCCCCATGGTTTTGTATGCCCTGGTGTCAGATGCCTCGATTGGCTATTTGTTCCTCGGTGGTGTCGGTCCCGGATTGCTCATGGCCATCATGCTGATGGTGATGAACGCCTATATGTCCCAGCGTCGCGGCTTTGCCACCGACGAAAAGGTGCCCATGGCCAAAATCCCTGGCATCACTGTCAAGGCCTTCCCAGCGTTGTTGATGCCGGTGATCTTGTTGTGGGGCATTTATGGTGGGGCAACCACCCCGACTGAGGCTGCCGCCTTGGCTGCGGTCTATGCCCTTTTTGCCTCCGCAGTGATTTATCGCGCACTCAAACTCAGTGCCTTGTATGGGGTCATGCTCGAGAGCTTGCGCGCCTCGGCCTCAGTGGGTTTGGTGATCGCGGGTGCGCTGATCCTGAACTATGTCGTGGCTTCAGAAGGCATTCCGGCGTTGTTGGCGGGTGTGCTCAAGGGCATTGACATGTCACCCATGGTGTTCATGCTGTGCGTGAACCTCTTGTTGCTGGTGCTGGGCTGCTTCCTGGATGCCTCCACCATCATCCTGGTGATCATTCCGCTCTTTGTGCCCACTTGTAGGGCCTTGGGCATCGACCTGGTTTATTTTGGTGTGGTGATCGTGGTCAATTGCATGATTGGGCTGATCACGCCGCCCTATGGGGTGGTGTTGTTCGTCATCAATGGCGTGACGGGCATCCCTCTGGTGGAAATCATCAAGGAAATCCTGCCCTTCCTCATTGGTCTGGTGATCGCCCTGGCCTTGATGACCCTCTTTCCCGATGTCATCCTGTGGTTGCCCAAAACCTTTGGTTATCAACCCACTGGCTTTTTGGCAGGGTAGGGCATTGCCATGCCCAGCCAGGTGGTGTGTGTTGCGAGTTGGAACACCGATCTGACGATCCATATTCCTCGCCCCCTGCGCAAGGGCGAGACCCTCATGGGTCATGACTTTGAGCAAGGGCCGGGTGGCAAGGGTTCGAATGCGACCATCGCCTGTGCACGCCAAGGTGTGAGCACCGCCATCGTGGCGCGGATTGGTGACGACGACTTTGGGCGAAATGGACTCACCTTGTGGGCAAACGAGGGCATTGACACCACGGCGGTGGTGGTTGCGCCGGGAGAGCGCAGTGGCGTGGCTCAGATCCTCATTTATGACGATGGCGACAACAGCATTGCCGTGGCGCCAGGGGCGGGCGCCGGTCTGCACGCTCGACATCTGGTGGACAGACGCGATCTCCTGCAAAGTGCCAGCGTGGTCATGGCCAGCAATGAAGTGCCCGAGTCGGCACGCCTGCAGGCCTTTGAATTGGCCAAGGCATCACCCCAGGGCGTCATCACCTTGCTCAACCCCGCCCCGGCTCAGGCTTTGAGTGCCGAGTTGTTGGCCTGCTGCGATGTGCTCACACCCAATGAGCATGAGTTGCGGGCGATGATGGGGGCTTCTGATGCCGACGATCTCCATGAGGTCGCCGCTCGCATGATGCAAGGTTTGCCCGCCTTGAAAGCCCTGGTGGTGACCTTGGGGGCAAAGGGCTGTGGCTTGTGGCATCGCGAAGGCCCGCAGCTGCAATGCACACACATCCCTGGTCTTGCTGTGGCGCACATTGAGGACACCGTGGGCGCTGGCGACACTTTCACAGGTGCCTTGGCGGCGGCGCTCGCCAAAGGCATGGGTTGGGTGGCGTCGGCCAGACATGCCAATGCAGCTGCGGCGTTGTCGGTCAATGGTCGCGGTGCGATTGGGGGCATGCCCACCTGGGCTCAGACCCAAGCATTGATTGCGCAGCAAGGCTAGGCACTGGTCACAGGGCTTGCCCCTTGGCTCCCAAGTGGCCGTGTTGTGGCCTCACTCAGCACGCGCGCCTGACTCTTTGACCACCTTGGTCCATTTCACGATTTCTGAGGCTTGGTAACTGGCCAATTCCTCAGGACTGGAGAGCAGGGCTTCCAATCCCAAGGTCTTGAGCTTGTCGCTAACTTCCGGCAGTCGAAAGACTCTGATCACTTCCGCATGGAGCCGGTCGATCACGGGCTTGGGTGTGCCAGCGGGCGCAAACAGGGCAAACCAGGTGGTGGCTTCAAAGCCTGGGATGGTTTCTGCAATGGTGGGGATGTCGGGTGCTGCCGAAGACCGTTTGGCCGTGGTCACGGCAATGGCGCGGATGCGACCTTCTTTGGCCATGGGCAAGGCCGAGGGCATGTTGTCAAACATCAGCTGAATGCTGCCGCCGATGAGGTCAGGGATGGCGAACTGACGCCCTTTGTAGGGCACATGCGTCATGCTCGTGCCCGTCATGGACTTGAACAACTCGCCCGACACATGGACCGAGGTGCCAACGCCGGGTGAACCAAACGAGAGTTTGTTGGGATTGGCCTTGAGGTAGGCGATGAACTCGGGGACTGTTTTGACGGGCAGTGTGTTGTTGACCACCAGCAAATTGGGCGCAGATGCAATGAGCGAGACGGGCGCAAAGTGCTTGACCATGTCGTAGGGCATCTTGTCGTACAAGGCGCCGTTGATGGCATGCGTGCCCACCGTGCCCAGCACCAGCGTGTAGCCGTCCCCTGCGGACTTGGCCACGAAATCGGCGCCGATGTTGCCGCCAGCACCGGCCTTGTTGTCCACCACGATGGGTTGTCCCAGTTGCGCTTTCTCGCTGAACAGGCGCGCGAGGATGTCCGGCGCGCCGCCAGAGGGAAACGTGACCACCAGTCGAATGGGCTTGGTTGGCCAGGTCTGAGCCCAGCTCGGTGCGCTCAGGGTCAGTGCCAAGACAGAACCCATGAGCAAGGCCCAGGACTTGGTGATGGAAATCAGTGGGGTGGGTGTGGCCATGTGAGGGTCCTTGGATTCGATCAGGCGCTGAGCCTCGGTGCAAGCTCCATCAAAGTCAATACATCAGAGGACTCACTCCGTGTTTCTCCTAGGTGGGCGTGAGCGCCGCTCATGCGGCGGCGAGGCGAGCTGGGGCAGGGGCCTGCCATGCGCAAGGGGTGAATCCGCCACCACCAGTGGATTGAGTACTAAAGGACAACCCAAGGCGGCAACGCGTGGCGCTCATGCCTCATGCCTCAGGCATCGGTAAAGCTACGGTGGCTCATGCTTTCAAGCATGAGCGCAAAAATCAAGGCGAATTATTTAGAAAGATCAAATGTTTTAAAAATATCTTTAATATGATAACTGTTGTCCATTCATTGAAAAGCAGTCATGAAACACATCAAGCCTTTGCCGCTCTTGTTCGTCACGTTGTTGAGTGCAGCCCCGTTTGCAGCTCAAGCCCAATTTGGCAACCTCCTCCAGCAACTTCAGAAGATGCAAGTGCCCAATCAGGGGGGCGGAGGTCAAATGCCCAGCATGGGTGGATCGGGTGGTGGAAAAGGCGGCGGCCTCAAGCCCAGCGATCAATGGTGCAATGAACAGGCCGGTGTGCTGGCGCGGATGAAGATTGACAAGGGGGTGATTGGCAGCGAATTCAAAGTTGCAGATCTAGAGTCGCTTCAGGATGAATTTCAAAAAGCATTCCGGCGAGCCAACATCAGCAAGACCTTCCCCAATGCCAAGTTTTTTCAGTCTTCGTTTGAGACCGCCAAAGTCAGGGCCATTTACGACAACTTCCTGGCCTTCCCTGAGCCAGACACCCTGGCTGCACTGATCCAGCTTTCACGTGCCAATGACCAGCAAGAGCGCTCGGATGCCCTCATGGCCTTGGTTTTTCTGCACCTGCAGGCACCAGAATTGTCGGTAAGCAAAGACCGTTGGCGCGAGCTCTATCAAAAAGCGATTTCAACCGAGCACTTCACTGCTTTGGTGTTCCGTGCGCGCTTGAATGCCTATGGGGAATTTGGCCCTAAAAACCTCAACCAGGCCACGGGCGACCTTGTCACAGCGGGTAACTTGAAATCCAGATACCGTCAAACCGATGGTGGAGCTCCAAAAGAGTTTGACGACAGAAACTATGAGGAAATTCATCTTGCGACGGCCAGGGATTTGTACTTCAACGAACCCAACATGCCTTACCGCCAGCAGTGGCAAGGACCAGCACAATCCGGGATGCAAATCGAGCAAGCTCAGCAAGCCTATGCACGCCAGTTGCCCAACACCCGAGTGGGCAAGATGTACGCTGAGGCCAACAAAATCAACCAAGAGTCGATCGAGATTGGCAACAACATCATTCGCAAGACCCAAGGCGGCAACCAGCTTGCCGGCCAGATTGAAAGCCTCAAGTCCTTGCGCGAGAGCGCCCCAGGTGAAAAGCCGGTGTTCGAGGACGTGAGCCCTGAAGTTCAGGCCATGCAGATCAAGATGTTTGCCAAGGTCGGCACCGTGGACGAAGAGCAGAAAAAAATGCTGATCCAGGCTCAGGAAAAGCGCCTTGTGGCCCAGGGCATCATCTCCCAGTCCTATTCTGAAATTGCCCAATCCATGGTTGCAACCGCCATGAGCGGGGACATCGGGAAAATGCTGGCGGCCAAACCTGCGTTGACCCAATCCATGAACGCTTTGATTCAGAGTTGCGTGATCTCTACCAAGTGGGAGCAAGCCATGAGGGCCAAAGATATCCCCAAAGTTGAAGCCAAGAAAGCTGAAACAGCGGTGGCTGATCTGAGCAAGAAATACACTGACTGAGGTTGATCGTGACGGCATCTCACATGAACCCAGGCCGCCGCACTGTGGCATCTGCATTGATGGCTCTGCTGGCTATGCCTTGGCGGGCTTTTGCACAGCCTGCTGCACAAAAGGTCAGACCCAAGTCGCCTCCCGTGTGGACGGGGTTTGGACTCAATGGCGGGGCAGGGCAGGCTCGCTTTGATCTGACGCGCGACTTCGTCAAGAAAAAATACAACCTCGACCTGACCAGCAGCGACGCCTTTGCGTTCATGCGTGATCCCCTCAAGCGTCAACTCAGCGCACAAAACGCTGCTCAAGTTCAATTCAAGAACTCGGTGGAGTTTGGAGAGGACTTGTTGCTGGGTTTTGCGCATGACTACGAGACCTATGTGGGTGCCCGCCTGGAGAAGGACGGTCAAAACGCCAACACCCTGTTGGTCTACATGTCAGGCGTGGGCATGATCCTGACCTACTCCAAAAGCACAGGCTGGCGGGTGTTGTCCTCCTTCCCCTTCATGCTGCGCATGGAACGACCGGGTGGCGACCTCAAGGACTTGCGCGGCAAGGCCCTGGGTGTGATGGATCAGGCTTTTGTGAGCTATGGCCAGGCCTTCTCGCATTTCCTGGGACGCTTCAACAAATGGGACAAGGGCTTCAGCAGCAACTTCTTTGCGCGTGTCACCGGATCGAGCATCCATAAGGACGCCAAAGCCAAATTGGTGGAATTCAAGATCGATAAGGTCTTGAATGCGGAGTTGCTGGGCTTTTCCACCAGCTCATCCATTTGCGACAACCTGGACATCCCACTGTTGCCCTTCCAGGAAAACGATGCGCTGGCCAAGCGATATGCCGTCAAATTCTCGGATGACCTTGCTGCCCAGCAGCTGATCGACATCCCCGATTCGGATTTGCGCTTTGAAATTGTGCTGCGGGACCTCGACAAGCAGGTGGTGCACAGCTCTCAGCGCGGGGTCACCATCGTCAAGCGCACCGCCGTCATTCGCCTGCTGGTGTTTGACATGTTCTCCAATCTGCCTGAAAACAAGTTGCTCAATGTCCTGGCCATGTCAACCAGTGAGGATAGGATCCCGTTGCAGTCCACAGAAGACGACACACCTGAGCGGGACATGGTTTTCTATGACCGGCTCATCACCAGGACACTCACCAACTTGCTCAAGGGCCTGATCACTCGCAACGAAAACACCCTGGCTTCGGTCGAAGTCAAGCTCAGTGTCGTTGCACCTGCCTTGCCCCGACTTGCCGAACTGTGTGCCAAAACTCAAGGGTAATCACCATGAACCTGCCTCAACTCAAAAATCTGTTTCTTCACTCCGTCCTGATCTGCTCGCTGGCTTTGGGTTCTTCCATGGCCATGGCTCAGCAAAAATTTGTGCGTGGCCAGGCCACCGACTCCGGCAAGGAAGCGGCGCTCACCAAGGCCAAGGTTGCGGCCTGGAAAAACTATCTGGGCACGCTGTCTGGCGCCAAGCTGGACAACATCATTTCCAACGAAAAAACTTTCTTGGACGACATCAACTCCTATGTGGTGGACGTGACGGTGGTGGATGAGAAGTGCACTTCCGGTTTTTCTTCCACCTGCACCATCAGCATCAAGGCGGCCATCAACGAATCCATGGTGGAAAGCCGCTTGCGCCAAACGGCCAAATCCTCTGGCGGCGGCAAGACCTCCGATGCCGATGACATCGCTTTTCTGGTGATGGCTCGCGTGGCGGACTCCCAAACTTCATTTGACACCAAGGTCACCAAGCGTGCTGAAGCCACGGTGGGCACCAGTGGCTCTTCGGCCAGTGCTGATGCCTCTGCCAGCAACCGCTCGGGCTCTGCTGAAGCCTCAGCCGATGCGGTGTCCGTGACCCAAACCTCCAAAACCGTTACCGGCGGCTCACAGGAAAACAAGCGCGATCGCATCAAGTATGTGGCCTGGGCCAACATCGATGACTTGCAAAACCGCGTGGGTGAAACCCTCACCAACAACAACATCAAGACCGTGCCCTGGGAGGAGCTGGTGAGCAACTGTGGAGTGGCGGACAACGATCCGTTCTCCAAGATGTATGCCGAATCAGAAACGGGGCAATTGCCTTCCAATATCCGGACCGATACCTTCAAGAAAATCAAAGAATGCCAATTGAGCAAATTCATCCTCGCTTCGATTGAGGTGGACGGTTACCGCTCGGACCCCAACACCGGTTTGTGGTTGGCCACTGGCAACATGAACATCACGGCCTATGACCTGACTGGCCGCTTTGCCCGCAGCATTGGTTCTGCCAATCGAACCTTCAGCGGTCGTGCAGAAAAACTCAACGATGCCAGTCGTGCTGCCTTGGCCAATGCTGCCAAGGTGGCTGCCGATGTGGTGGTCAACCAATTGAACCTCAAGTGATGAAGGCCTTCCTCCTCCAATTGAATCGCTGCCTGTTGTCAGCGGCGCTGCTGGCTGGGGCGCTTGTCATGCCTTCTCACGCCCAGATCGTTTATCGGGAAGTGGTGGCGACTGGCAATGGGGGAGATCCATCGGCCGCCATGATCGATGCGATTGAAAACGCGATTGGTCAAGTCGGTGGCATGAAGCTGTCGAGCGCAACCACCATGTCCATGAGTGAGGTCACCAAGGGTGGCAACACCACGCTGGAGCAAGACTTCAAGCAAAACATCGAGCGCCTCACGCGCGGGGTGGTCAAGTCTTATTCGGTGCTGGAGTCTGGCACCAGTCCGGGCTCGGGACGTGCGTTTGTCAAGATCAAGGCTGTGATCCCTACCTACAAGCAATCTGAACAGCTCAAGCGCTTGAAATTGGCCGTCATGCCTTTGACCCTGGTGGGTCCTGCCAGTGGCAAGCCCGACGCGATCCCGTTTGCCGAAAGCGTGTCAGCTTCCCTGGAGGCTTATCTCACCCAGACGCGCAAGTTCGCCATGATTGACCGACGCTACACCGAGACAAGTAGCAGAGAACTCTCGCGCGTCAATTCCCGCAATGCGCCCATCGAGGAAACCGTCAAGGTGGGCATGCGGGTGGGGGCTGATTACATGGTGCTGGCCGCACTCAAGGAGTTTTCTGCCCAGCAAATTCAGCAGCAAAGGGTCACGGGGCGCGTGGTGACCCGGGTCTCTGCACCGGTGTCCATTGATGTGCGCGTCATTGACATTGCCACCGGACAGATCAAGTTTGCGCAGACCTACCTCAACCCCGGCCGCTTGAACAGCAACACGTCCTTGAGCGAGTACGCCAACGACATCGGCACCGACATCGGGCAGGTCATCAACATGGCCATCTACCCCATTGCCGTGGTGGGTGCCAATGGCGATCAGGTCACCTTGAATCAGGGCGGGGACACGGTGCAAGTGGGTCGCATCTACCGCCTGGTGAGCCTGGGTCAAAACCTGGTGGACCCCTACACCAAGGAGTCCCTGGGTCAAGAGGAGCGTGAAGTTGGGCGCGCCGAGATCACCAGCGTGACCGATCGCACGGCCACAGCCAAAATCGTTTCAGGCAGGTTGCCCTCTCCATTCCAATCGGGTTCTGTATTGGCTCGGGTTTTGCCTGACGAGCCCAATGCACCCTTGAAGGTCCAGGTGAATTTGCCTCAGCTCCCGGGCATGGGCAGTCCATCAGGATCGGGCTCTTCCAAGTCCAAAGACAACGACGACTGGTAAACACATGAAAGCACACATCATGAAAAAACTCTCTACAAAGCAGGCCACCCAATGGTTATTCGGTGGTGCTCTGATCGCTGCATTTGCAAGCACGGGTCTTGCTCAGGAAGCCAAGGTTGAAATGGAGCAAAAGCCATTGCCCACTTTGCCCAACAGCATTGATGGTCGCGAAACTGTCGATCAGCGCATGCAGGCTTTTTTGCGCACGCAAAAATTGCGTCAGGGTGAAAACGAAGAGGGCGGTCGCAGCATTCTGGTTTGGCTGGGCAAGGGCACCATCTCAGTACCGCCTTCTGACAAGAACTTTGTGCTGGCTCGCAACATTGCTTTCAACAAAGCCATGCTGGACGTCAAGCAAAAATGCGCTGAATTCATGGAGACGCGTGTTTCCAGCGAAATGACACAGGATATGGGCTCGCCCGGTGCCGAGCGTGCCGCTGCGGATGCGGCCCGTTTGCAGCGCGAGGGCTTGGCGCAAGAGGGTGCCATCCAGGTGGCCAAGGCCATGAACTCAGACGTCAAAGCCCGCAATGCACCCGCATCGCTTCAGACAGCAGGCCTTTATGGCGAAAAAATCCTAGAAAACAAAATGAAGGAAGAGCTGGCTAAAAAGGGCATCGATCCCAACAAGCCGGTTTCTGAGCAGCAGGTCAAAGCAGTGTTGAACACCTCGAGCTTCAAGAACAAGACTCGCGCCACTGCGCGTGCTCGTTGCACAGGCATCAAGGTCTTGGCTTCCTTTGAACAGAACCCCTCCAATGGTCAAGGACAAATTGGCGTAGTGACGGTTTGGACGCGCAAGCTGCACGAGATTGCGGATGCGGTGATCACAGGCAACTATGCTTTGATTCCCAAGGGTGAGCCTGGTATTCCTGTGGACAACCACATCCCCAAAGAAAATCTGACCCTCCTGTCGACCTATGGCACGCAGATGGTTCGCAATGAAAAAGGCGAGTACGTGCTGCTGGCCTTCGCGCAAGCTCAGCCCCAATCCAAATCCCAGCAGAGCAAAGACCTGGCCTACAAGATGGCACGTCTGCAAGCACAGGGAATGATCCGTGCTTTCTTGGGTGAGGCCATTGCCTCCACCAGCGACATGCTTCAGAAAGAGGAGTCCACCGAGTTTGAGGACGAATCCAGCGAAGTCAAAATGGAAGAGCAAAACCGCAACAAGGTCTCTGCCATTGCCGAGAAACTCCCTATCAAGGGCATGCAGGAAGCATGGCAATGGGAATCGCTGCATCCGGCCAACAACGGTCCTGTGGTGGGTGTGGTCATGGAGTGGAAGGCTGCATCAGCCCAATTGGCTGGCCAGCTGAAAGTCTTCAATCAGGCCAGCGGTGCTAAGACGGGCGAGGCGGTCAACCGCATGAACTCAGGCGGCGGCGCCACCCCTGCTGCGCCCTCTGGCGGCGGTGCTCCTACAGCTGCGCCTCGCACCAGTAACTCGAATTCGGGTCAGGGTGCTGTGTCGCGTGACTTCTGATCACCGCGCTTGACGGGTTTGACATGAATCGACTGCTCCTGGTGGGTGCTGCTTTGCTTTTGCCTGGAGTGGTCGCAGCGCAAGCTACTTTGTCACCCGATTTGCTCAATCGTTTGCCCACCAATCAAGTCACGGAGTTGGATGGGCAAATCTATGTTCGGGTGATGGATCAGCGTCGTGGCGCCACTCAGGCCTTGGAGCGACTGCTGATCAATCGAGCCACCGTCATGGCAGGTCACTGGCTCTGCAATTTCTCACCCAAACCCAATCAGCGCCTGGAGGTCAGTCTTCAGGGTGTGAACCTGATCCATTCGCATGAATCCTCGGGATCCATGGAGGTGGTGATACGCCTGAAAAAGCAAAAGCCCGATTGTGTGGTCCAGACCGTGGTGTCTTCTCCACCCCCTGTGGCTGCCACCGCAGTACCACAAGCCCCGTCTGAGACAACATCACCCAGTGCGTCGGCCTTGCCCTCTTTGCCCAACGCGTCCCCGCCGCCTGCCAGCCCTGCACCATCCACCGATGCCAACGGTGGTGGCTTTAAGGTTCGCGCCTATTCCAAAGAATATTGAACATGAGCACTTTCCATCGCTTTCATCGCCATGCCCTTGCTGTGTGCCTGGGGCTTTTGTCGTTTGCCCTGCATGCTCAAACCGTGCGAGAAGAAGCGGTGTTGCTGGACAAGCCTGAGGGCAAACCCACCAACATCAAACTCAGTGCGGGTGCGGCTGTCAAAACGGTCAAGCGCCAAGGCTTTTGGGTCGAGGTCGATGCCTCCGGAAAAACGGGGTGGCTCAAGGTCTCGCAAATCAACTTTGCTGGTGCGACCGGTGGAGCCACAGCCATTGACACCGGTCGTTTGGGAACGGGCAACATCGTGGCCACCTCGGCAGCCAGAGGCCTTTCAGCCAAGGACTTGATCAGCGGTCAACCCAACCTCAATGAAGCCACCAAGCTCGAAGGGCTCACGGCGGAGCCTCAGACTGTGCAAGCCTTTTTGGTGGCAGGCGGCATCACCCCCATCAAAGACAAAATTCAACTGACCGTGCCCAAGCCCGCTGCACCAGCTGCGCCTGCAGCGGCTGGTGGCGGTTCTTCCAATTCGGCTCCAAGCGATGCCAAAAAGAAAGGCAATGATGACTGGTAACTTCAAACACAGCCTGGTCGGTGGCTTGGCGTTGAGCCTGGGTCTGACGGCCATGGCGCAATCTGATGAAGAAAAGGTGGGCAAACTGGCTGCGGCACAGGTTCTGGGCGCTGCACCCTTGGTGGCTGCCGATGCAGCTCAGCAATATGTGAATGTGCTGGGTCAGGCGCTGTCTGCGCATTCGGGTGCCAATTACAAATGGCATTTTGGTGTCATCAAGTCCGATGCGATCAACGCCTTTGCCATGCCGGGTGGCTATGTGCTTTTGTCCTCCGGCTTGCTCAAATCGCTGGAGAGTGAAGATGAGCTGGCTTTCATTCTGGCTCACGAAGTGGCGCATGTGACCCGTCGTCACCACTATCAGGTGGTTCAGCGTCAGCGACTCGCTGATCAGGCTGCCAAAGGATTGCAAGCGGTGACTCAGGACAGCGATACGGGCAAGTTGGCTCAGGCCAGCGGGCAAATCTATGCGCGCGGTCTGGACAAATCGGCTGAATTTGAGTCCGACCGCTTGGGCGTGGAGATCATGACCCGCGCGGGTTATGACCCCGTGGCGGCCATCAATGTGCTGGAAAAACTCCAACGATTCAAAGGCAATGACCCCAGGGCGGAGCTGTTGTTCTCCACCCATCCGTCGCCAGCGGAGCGTTTGGACATGCTGTTGCAGTCGGGCATTGACAAATTGCCACGTCCGTCGGACAAGCCCAACCCGACCCGACAGGCTCGCTTTCAGAAGTTCATCCAGGCCATTTGAATTCGGTGCGCCCCATGCGCCTGCTGACTCTGTTGCGCTCCTTGGCGTTCACGCTGATAGCGATGTGCGTGCTGAGTGGGTGTCAGCAAATCCTCAATCGGCTGGCGGACTCCTTGACGGGTTCGTCCAACCAGACGGCTTCTGCGCCTGCTCAGCCAGCGCCCGCACTTTCCCCTGCACCTGAACCTGGACCTCCATCTGAGCCAGCGCCTGTGCTGCCAACGACATCGCCTGCACAGACTGCGCCTCAAGCCGGCACGCAAGTTCAAGCGTCCCCACCCACACCCGCCGCTGTCAACACTGCACCCAAAACTGTGGCTCAAACGCCCGCAGCCAAACCATCTCCGCCAGTTCAAGAGCCCGCCAAGGCGCCTTCAACCCGAACCAGCGAATCCCCTCAAATGGCCAAGCCAGCACCCGCTGCACCCAGCGAGGTCGCTGCAGTGGCACCTCAGAAAGCCCTCAGGTCTTTTCGCGATTGTGCAGATTGCCCCCTCATGATCCAGTTGCCAGCGGGCACATTCGTGATGGGTTCTCCTGCAACCGAGAAAGGCCGGGACGCTGACGAGTCGCCCATGGTCAAGCTCAGCATGACCACATTTGCCATCGGCCAGACAGAGATCACGCGAGGTCAGTGGCGTGCATTCGAAGCAGAAACAGGCCACCGTGCAGCTGCTGGTTGTTTGAACTGGGAAGGTGACGGGTACAACAAACTGCCCAATGCCGATTGGCAAAATCCTGGCTATCCCCAGACCGATCAGCATCCTGTGGTGTGCGTGAGTTGGCTGGATGCGCAAGCCTATGCAGAATGGTTGAGCCGTAAGACCGGCCAACGCTATCGACTCCCCAAAGAGAGTGAATGGGAATATGCGGCTCGATCCGGTTCGCCCTCAGCTTATGCCTGGAAAGAGGAGCCTCAAGGGATTTGTGCGCAAGCCAATGCGGCAGATGCCTCCCTGGTTCAACAGCGTCCACGCTTGCCCGCTCAATCGTGCAAGGACGGCTTTGCCTTCACTGCACCTGTGGGCAGCTTTGCCCCCAATGCCTGGGGCGTTTATGACATGCATGGCAATGTCATGGAGTGGGTGGGGGACTGCTGGCAGGCTCAATTGCCACAGAACCCAGATCAAGCTGCACCACTCAATTGCCGCAGCCGGTCCATGCGAGGCGGCGGCTGGGATTTGCCTGCCACCTTTGCGCGCAGCGCCTATCGTGGCAAGGCCTCCGAGGGCAATCGAGGCACAGCCACAGGATTTCGCCTGGCGCGTGAAATGCCATAGAGGCCTACGCGCCGTGGCTTGGCCAAAGGCAATGCCGTGGGTTGACCACAGCATCGACAGGGCAGACCGCGAATGAAATCCCTGACCCAAAAGCCCGCAGATCCACATTGAGGGCAGCAGACCAGTTCATAGTTCCAACTGAACATGCCGGTGCAAGGGTCTGAAGAAAATGAGCCTTCGCTGGCCAAACCCATTTTTAAACCCGTCAGGGCCGTGCCGATCCGGGCTTTTTTTCTTGCCGCATCCAGCTGAGTCCCTGATCGCTCAACGTCTCGGGTGAAGGTGCCCAAGGTGTCGGTGTCAAAGGCTTGGGTATGGACAACCTCGCTGCCGCACCATTGGTCAAGCACAGGCTTGATCACCTGCTCCTTGCCATGTTGGGTCAGCAGACTCAGTCGTTGGCCTTGATAGGGTCTCATGGGCAAGCCCCCGATGCCATGCTCAAGTCAACGCCCAGATGGCTACCGCCGTGTAGGCGGGGATGCCAAACAAGATGTTCAAGGGAAAGGTGATGCCCAGGCTCAGCCCAAAATACAGGGCTGGATTGGCCTCGGGGATGGCATAGCGCAGCACAGCGGGCACCACAATGTAGGAGGCGCTGGCCGACAACACCATCAACAAGGCTGCATCTGACGGGGCTAATTGAAAGGCCATGGCCAGGCCCAGTGCGATGGCCGCGTGGGTCAATGGCCCCAGGATGCCGTAGGCCATGAGCACGGGCGAGGCATGGCGTGCCTGAGGAAAGTTTCTGGCCACCAGCAAGCCCATGTCCAACAAAAAGAAGGACAGCATGCCTTTGAACAAATCGCCAGAGAATGGCTTCATGGTGGATTGACCTGTTTCACCACTGATGTAGGCGACGATCATGGCGCCAATCAGCAGCAGATGAGCCCCGTCGGTGAACGACTCATGCAGGATTTTTCCAAGCGAGGGACCCGAGGGCAGAGGTGTCACACCCGCGGGCAAGCCACTGCTGGAGGTAACCGGAGCCACAGCCGCTGCTTTGTGACGGATGGAGTTGGCAAACAACACTGCCATGATGATGGCGGGAGACTCCATCAGCACCAAGGCGACTGCCATGTGTCCACCGGGTGTCAATCCTTCCCGCTCCAGATATTGAGTGGCTGTGACAAAGGTCACTGCACTCACGGAGCCATAGGCCGCTGCAATGGCCGCCGCATCAAAGCTGGCTATCCATCGTTTGAGTAATCTGTAGCCCACGATGGGCACCAAAAAAGCCATGATCAAGGCTGCGAGCAGACCCCAGGCAATTTCAGACGTCAGGCCGGATTGAGCCAAAGCAAACCCGCCTTTGAGTCCCAGGGACATCAATAAATAGAGCGAGAGGAATTTGGCGATGGCGGGTGGAATTTCCAGGTTGGACTTGAGCAATCCGGCAATCACACCAAAGATAAAAAACAGGATGGCTGGATCGATGAGGTTTTGCATGAGAGGGTAGTCTTGAATGAATTGAAGAAATCGTAGGGGAAATAAGTCATCAAGTAAAATCAATAATCAGTTACATATCCATCAGCTTTCATCGATGAACATCACTTTTCGGCAACTCAAGGTTTTTTTGGCGTTGGCCGAAACGGGCAGCGTGAGCGCAGCTGCACGGATGATGCATGTGACGCAGCCCACGGCCTCCATGCAGCTCAAGGAAATCACCCAAGCCACTGGCGTGGCTTTATATGAAGTGGTGGGCAGGAAGATTTATCTGACTGAAGCTGGGCGACAACTGGCGCAGACTGCCCGATCCATGACGCAGCAATGGCAGGCCTTTGAGCAGGAGCTCGATCTCATCAAAGGATTGAATCGAGGGCAACTCAAGGTGTCTGTGGTGAGCACTGCTCAGTACTTCATGCCTAAATTGGTGGGGGCGTTTTGCAAAAAATATCCCGACATTGATGTGGCCCTTGAAATCCTCAACCGGGATCGCGTGGTGGAGCGATTGCGCGACAACATGGATGACCTCTACATCATGTCCATGCCTCCGCAAGACATCGAGTTGATGGACGATCCTCTGATCACCAATCCCATTGTGGTGATTGCGGCCACCGCCGATGCGATGGCCAAACAAGCCAAGCTGAGCCTCTCGGATCTGAAAGCCCGCGCATTCATTCTGAGGGAACAGGGTTCTGGCACACGAATGGCAGTGGACCAATTTTTCCAGCGCTTTCGCTTCAAGCCCCATGTCAGACTTGAATTGGGCAGCAATGAGGCGGTGAAAGAGGCGGTGGCAGCTGGTTTGGGTTTGGGAGTCATTTCAAGTCATGCACTTCATGGGCACGAGCGTGAAAACGGCGTACGAGTGATGGCTGTCAAGGGGTTTCCCATACCATCGGTCTGGCATGTGGTTCATCCCAAAGCAAAAAATCTCTCACCGATTGCGCAGGCGTTCAAGCAGCACCTGCTCAGGAGTGCGTCTGTAGGCGCGCCATCAGGATGAAGGTCAAAAAAAGTTTTGTTGCTGGCAGGTTTTGTAGCAATGACCAGCGTGTTGGCCACATTGCTGAAATCATTCGTCATCAAAGGCTTGACGACGTCCTCCATCTTCGCGGTCTACCGAAGCCGGAAATAAAAATCACCCTCGGATTGATCGTAGATCGCGGGGGTTTGGGTGCGACCCATGGTTTTGGCCAAACGGCTGACTTCGGTGCGAACGTTTTTAAGCACCCGGTCCACCGGTACACCAGGCTTGTCCATCTCCGATAAAAACACCCGGGTGAACAATCCATTCTTGGACGGATCATTGGCGCCCAGGCTGTCGATGGCCAATTGCCCAGCGCCCGCAGAGAAGATGATCATTTGACCTGTTGCGGGTGTCGTCTGAGCCAATCCCCCTTTGGTCGAGATGGACCGGCTGCCTTTCTCTTTGGGAAAGGGGTCCTCTCGGCAGGCATCGATGACGGCCAGGGCGAATTTGGTTTTGCGCTCTTCCAAGTCTGACATGAAGCGTTTGAGATCAATCGAGTCCTCTCTGAGCTGATCTCGGTCCTTGTCGTTATCGGTGCCTGACACGCGGATGTCTACAGGGAGCAAAAAATTGGCGCCTGCAATTTCCACACCGTGACCCGCAAAGAAGAACATCACCTCGTCGCCGCCCTGGACTTCGTAGCGGAAGGTGCGCAGGGCCTGCTTGAAGCGTTTCTCATCCAGATCCAGGTGAAGGCTCACCTTGTAGCCCGATCTCTCCAGTGCTGCTGCCATGGCTCTGGCATCTGACACGGCATTTTTCAGGGGATCAACCGAACGGTAGTTGTCGTTGCCAATCACCAGGGCGCGGCGATTGGCGAATTGCAGATGGGCTGCCGGTGGGCTGGGCAATGGTGCAGCTTGGGCAAGTGCCGGGCGTTGAGACATCGCCACAGGGGCATCAACAGCTGGGTTGGCGCGCACTGTAGCGCTGGGTGGTGCGGGCGCGGGCGCTGGCTGCGCCATGGTTTGAGGCGCAGGCAAGGGGGCTGGCAGGTCAACAGGGGCGCGGGGGGGCGTGGGTGTCGGTGCAGCCGATGCCGTGGCGGTGGCCGCCATGGTTTGTGTTGGGGCAGGCAAGCCTTGCCTCAGGCTGGGGAGCAGGGTGGCCAGATCCACAGACCGGCCTTCAACAAATTTACCCTCAGCCCACAGGCCTGCTTGCAACACCTTGAAGCTGCGGTCCACCAAGGCACCCGTGCCGTGGTATTGGCCATTTTGGAACTCGCCGATGTAGCGAAAGCCATTGGTGAACAAGGCTGAGCCCAAACCGCTGGGGACGCCTTGTTTGAACAGGCCCTCGTAGCGCATGCCCGAACTCAACACCACAGACCCGGCGCAGTTGTGCCAACTTTGATAGGGACGACGGTCATCGCACAGGGGCTCTTGTGCCCAAGTGGGCATGAGTGTCAGGAGGAGGGCAGCAAGCCCCAGCCACTTTCTCCAGATGCGCCAGGCGTTCACGTCACCCTCTTGAATCATTCAACCTTGGCTTTTTGGATGGGAATATCCAGAATGCCCAGTGTTTCGGAAAGCTCTTTGTACAAGGCGGTGTAAATGCGAGCGTCATAGGTGGGCCTGCTCAGGCCGTCGGTGATGCGAACACGCACCCCCAGATTTTTCGGGTCTTCGGTATCCAGATCCACAGTGAAGCTGCCAACACCTTGTACAAAGTCGGCAAACAAAGGCGCCTTGGTCCCAACGCAGTTGATCTTGTCGCTACCGATTGGAATGAACGTGCCCGCGCCGTTTTCGCACAGTTCCTTGACAGCTTTGCCAAAGTTCTTGGCATTGGTGGAATAGAGCCTGCTTTGCAATACACGAAGCTCCAGAGTTGAAGGGGGCGTGCCACCAATGGTGATGGGCGCACGCAAGGCCGCACCGGGTGGGCTAACCAGGTCCGTCATGGCGGCTTGCTGGCAAATCGGAAAGGCCAACTCTTTGCCCAAATATGCATGCTGGGCATTGGCGAATTTTTGGGCTGCTGTGCTGCGTCCCACCAGGGATTTGCCAGGCCCCAGGCCTTTGAAGAGCTCAAACGAAGCAACCTCGCCGGAGCCGTCCTTGCAATTGAGCCTGACTTGCGCGGCAATGGTTTGATAGGTGATGTCCTTGGCCTGTAGGGGTTCGGAGATCTCGATGATCAGGGGGAAACGGATGGTGTCTGGAGCAGCTTTTTCGATTTGCTGAGCGGTGACGGTGAAGGTGAATTCAAGATTCCCTTCCTTCTTCTTCATCGCAATGTTTGCGCTCGAAGCCACACTGGCCACAGAGAGTCCCGCCACGAGTAGGGAGAGGAATCGGATCATGTGCATGCTCGTCAAAATAAAAACTATTCTATCTAGGCCAGATTTCCCCGTAAAAGGGGAGAAATCACTGGAAAGGGCGACGGCAATGTGGCGGAGAGAGCGGGATTCGAACCCGCGGTGGGCTATTAACCCACACACGCTTTCCAGGCGTGCGACTTAAACCACTCATCCATCTCTCCGGAAGCGGGCATTCTAGCAGTGACGGGAGTACACTTTCTGCGTTTTTCTCTTGTCTTGTCGGTACTGGAGTTCCGCATGAAATTTCGTTTTCCCATCGTCATCATCGACGAGGACTTCCGTTCCGAGAACACATCGGGTTCAGGCATTCGCGCCCTGGCACAAGCCATCGAGGGAGAGGGCTTTGAGGTCATGGGGGTCACCAGTTACGGCGACTTGAGCCAATTTGCCCAGCAGCAGTCCAGAGCCAGCGCCTTCATCCTCTCCATCGACGACGAAGAATTCTCCCCCGGTCCTGACGAGGACTTGGCCGTGGTGAATCTGCGCAATTTCATCGAGCTGGTGCGTCGCAAGAACACCGATGTGCCGCTGTATGTCTACGGCGAGACCAAAACCTCCAGGCATTTGCCCAACGACATCCTGCGCGAGCTGCATGGCTTCATTCACATGTTTGAGGACACGCCTGAGTTTGTGGCCAAGCACATCATCCGTGAAGCCAAGAGCTACCTCGAGGGCGTTCAGCCGCCCTTTTTCAAAGCCTTGCTCGACTATGCAGAAGACGGTTCCTACTCCTGGCACTGCCCAGGGCATTCGGGTGGCGTGGCCTTTCTCAAAAGCCCGGTGGGGCAGATGTATCACCAGTTTTATGGCGAGAACATGCTGCGGGCTGATGTCTGCAACGCGGTCGAGGAGCTGGGGCAGCTGCTCGACCACAACGGTGCCATTGGGGAGAGCGAGCGAAATGCGGCTCGCATCTTCAATGCCGACCATTGCTTTTTCGTGACCAATGGCACGTCCACCTCCAACAAGATGGTGTGGCACCACGCGGTGGCACCTGGCGATGTGGTGGTGGTCGATCGCAATTGCCACAAGTCGGTGCTTCACGCCATCATCATGACGGGTGCGATTCCGGTTTTTCTCAAGCCCACCCGAAACCACTACGGCATCATCGGGCCGATTGCCGAGTCTGACTTCTCACCCGAGTCCATTCAGGCCTTGATCAAGGCCAATCCCTTGCTCAAGGGGCGCGATGCAAAAAGCCTCAAGCCACGCATCCTCACCCTCACGCAATCGACTTATGACGGCGTGCTCTACAACACCGAGCGCATCAAACAGCTGCTCGATGGCTATGTGCCCAACCTGCACTTTGACGAGGCCTGGCTGCCCCATGCAGCGTTTCACCCTTTTTATGGTCCCTACCATGCCATGGGCAAAAAGCGCACACGCCCTGAGCATTCGGTGGTCTATGCGACACAGTCCATCCACAAGCTGCTGGCGGGCATCAGCCAGGCCAGCCACGTGCTGGTGCAGGATGCGCAAAACCAAAAGCTCGATACGCATTTGTTCAATGAATCCTTCCTGATGCACACCAGCACCAGCCCCCAGTACAGCATCATTGCCAGCTGCGATGTGGCGGCCGCCATGATGGAGCCACCCGGTGGCACGGCGCTGGTGGAGGAGAGCATTTACGAGGCGCTGGACTTTCGCCGTGCCATGCACAAGGTCGATGAGGAATATGGCAACGACTGGTGGTTCAAGGTCTGGGGTCCTGACATCCAGGGTGACGATGGCATTGGCACGGCCGATGTCTGGGTGCTCAAAGGGGAGCAAAAGCTGCGTCGCAACGGCAAGCGCTCGCCCGACAGCTGGCATGGCTTTGGCAATCTGGCCGAAGGCTTCAACATGCTCGACCCCATCAAGGCCACGGTGGTCACGCCTGGCCTGGACCTCAATGGGCAGTTTCATGAAAACGGCATTCCCGCGAGCATCGTGACCAAGTTCTTGTCCGAGCACGGCGTGATCGTCGAGAAGACCGGCCTCTACAGCTTTTTCATCATGTTCACCATTGGCATCACCAAGGGGCGCTGGAATTCCTTGCTGACAGCCTTGCAGCAGTTCAAGGACGACTACGACAAGAACCAGATGATGTGGCGCATCATGCCCGAGTTCTGTGCCAAACATCCCCAGTACGAGCGCATGGGTCTGCGCGATTTGTGCCAGCTCATCCACTCCCTCTACGCCAAGTACGACATTGCTCGCCTCACCACAGAGATCTACCTCACCGATCTCAAGCCGGCCATGAAGCCCAGTGATGCCTTTGCCCAGATCGCCCACCGCAACACCGAGCGTGTGCCGGTGGACAAGCTGGTGGGGCGTGTGGCCACCAGCCTGATCACACCCTATCCCCCAGGCATCCCTTTGCTCATTCCTGGCGAGGTCTTCAACAAGCGCATCGTCGACTACCTGAAGTTTTCTCGCGAGTTCAACCGCCAGTTGCCCGGCTTCGAGACCGACATCCATGGTCTGGTCGAGCAAACCGACGACAACGGCAATCTGGGTTTGTATGCCGACTGTGTCCGACACGTCTGAGCACGCCGAGCGCCTCAGGCGCTTGGCCCTTGTGAGTCTGTGGATCTTTCCTGTCCTTTGGACGGTCAACCTGTTGGTGGCCCGCGTTGCCCCTGGGGTGATCTCGCCCAACATGCTGGCGCTGGGTCGATGGGGCTTGGTGGGCGCTTTTCTGGCCTTTGTCACCCGCCGTGAACTCTGGGACAAACGCCACATCGTTCGTGCCCATGCTTGGCGCTACGTGATCCTTGGCGCCTGCGGCATGTGGATTTGCGGAGCCTGGGTCTACCTGGCCGGACAAACCACCCAGGCACTCAACATTTCACTGATTTATTCCAGCTCCCCTGTGCTCATTGCCATCGGGGCGGTGTGGTTCATGAAGGAAAGCATGGGGCCGCCGCAGATCGCTGGGGTCGTCCTGTGCCTGGTGGGCGTGGTCCATGTGATCGTCAAAGGCCAGTGGCAGCAGTTGCAAGCGGTGGAATTCACCACTGGTGACGCTTGGATTGCAGCCGCCTCCCTGGCCTGGGCTGCTTACACCTTGCTGCAAAAGCACTGGAAGTCCGAGTTCAGTGCGAGCGCCCACCTGGCCCTGATTTGTTGGGGTGGGGTGTTGGTCATCGCGCCCTTTGCCTTGCTGGAGGCGACCGTCTGGGGCATGCCCGACTGGAGCATGAAAGCCACCTGGATGGTCCTGGCCACAGCCCTGTTTCCAGGGCTGGGGGCTTACTGGATGTACGGCTGGACTCAGCGTATCCTGGGGGCGAGCAAGGTGTCGGTCACCTTGTTCTTGGGGCCGCTTTACACCGCGATCATGGCCACGCTGGTGTTGCAAGAGGCCTTGAGCACCCATCACTTTGTGGGTGCGGCGCTGATTTTGCCGGGCGTGGCCTTGGTGACCCTGGTCAAGGCGCGCCGCTAGTCGCACCGCCTAGGCTGCGATCTCAATTTGTCTCAGGCCGCAGCCTGCAAGCCATTGGCGAAATGGGTGGCCATGCGCTGCGCAGCCAATTCGGGATTGCGGTCGAGCAGGGCTTGCACAAGGCCTTCATGCTCCTTGAGGGACTGATCGATGCGACCTTCCTTGAGCAAGGAGTGGTGCCGGTTGAGTTTCATCACCTTGCGCAAATCATTCACCATGTTCAGTCGCCAGCGGTTGTTGGCCATTTCGAGCAAGCGAAGGTGGAACTGTTCATTGATGCTGAAAAAAGCCTCGGTGTGTTCGATGTTCTGCGCCAGCTGGTCATGCAACTGAGCGAGTTCCTGCAATTGCTGATCACTGGCTTGGCTGGCGACGGCGCGCGCCGCATCCGACTCCAGCAGGCTGAGCAGGTGGTAGACATCCATGAGGTCTTTCTCATTGACCTCGGTGACATAGGCGCCACGGCGCAATTTCATGGTGACCAGCCCTTCGGTGGCCAAGACCTTGAGGGCTTCACGCAGCGGGGTGCGGCTGATGCCCAGGGACTCCGCGATGCGGATTTCGTCGATCCAACTGCCAGGCTCCAAGGTGCGCTCAAAGATTTGCTGACGCAGGCGTTCGGCCACGTCTTCATAGAGGGGGCGCTGGTTCAAGGCGGAGACAGTCATGCTCAAAATTCTAGAGGAAATGTGATTCTGAATTCATAATTATGAATGATACACTTGGAATCCATGCCCAGCCAACCTGCACTTGTCAGGAATCCAGGGGGCGATTCAGATCAGAATTTAGACACATCCTGCAAAGAGTCACACCATGAGCGATGCCAAATCCGAATTCAAAACGGCCACGATGGCGCAATGGGTCCAGGCGGCCCAGAAGTCTGCCCCGCAGGGTCAACTGGACAAGCTGAACTGGGTCACCCCAGACGGCATCGTGGTCAAACCCCTCTATACCGCGCAGGACACCCAGAGCCTGCCGCATGCCAACACCTTGCCTGGTTTTGAGCCCTTTTTGCGTGGTCCTCAGGCCACCATGTATGCGGTGCGCCCCTGGACCATTCGGCAATACGCGGGCTTTTCCACGGCAGAGGAGTCCAACGCCTTCTACCGCAAGGCCTTGGATGCGGGTGGGCAGGGCGTTTCTGTGGCCTTTGATCTGGCCACGCACCGTGGCTATGACTCCGACCACCCCCGCGTGACCGGGGACGTGGGCAAGGCGGGTGTGGCCATCGACTCGGTGGAGGACATGAAGATCCTCTTCAATGGCATTCCGCTCGACAAGGTGTCGGTCTCCATGACCATGAATGGCGCGGTGTTGCCTGTGCTTGCCGGCTATGTGGTGGCCGCAGAAGAACAGGGCGTGTCGCAGGACAAGCTCTCGGGGACGATCCAGAACGACATCCTCAAGGAGTTCATGGTTCGCAACACCTACATCTATCCGCCCGAGCCCTCGATGAAGATCATTGGCGACATCATCGAGTACACCGCCCAGCACATGCCCAAGTTCAATTCGATTTCGATCTCGGGCTATCACATGCAGGAAGCCGGTGCCAATCAGGCGCTGGAGATGGCTTTCACCCTGGCAGATGGCAAGGAATACGTCAAGACCGCCCTGGCCAAGGGCATGGATGTGGACGATTTCGCCGGTCGTCTGTCGTTCTTCTGGGCTGTGGGCATGAATTTCTATCTTGAAATTGCCAAGATGCGCGCCGCCCGTCTCTTGTGGTGCCGGATCATGAAGGGCTTCAATGCCAAAAACCCCAAGAGCCTGATGCTGCGCACGCACAGCCAAACCTCGGGCTGGTCTTTGACCGAGCAAGATCCCTACAACAACGTGGTGCGCACCACCATCGAGGCCATGGCAGCGGTGTTTGGTGGCACCCAGTCCTTGCACACCAACTCATTTGACGAGGCCATTGCCCTGCCCACCGAATTCAGCGCCCGCATTGCCCGCAACACGCAAATCATCATCCAGGAAGAGACCCACATCACCAACGTGATCGACCCTTGGGCGGGCTCGTACATGATGGAAAGCCTGACCCAGGAAATGGCCGACAAGGCCTGGGCCATCATCGAGGAAGTCGACGCCATGGGGGGCATGACGCGCGCGGTGGACAGCGGCTGGGCCAAACTCAAGATCGAAGCGGCTGCCGCAGAAAAGCAAGCCCGCATCGACTCGGGCAAAGATGTGATCGTTGGTGTCAACAAGTACAAGCTGGCCAAAGAAGATCCGGTTGAAATCCTGGAAGTCGACAACGTCAAAGTGCGAGAGGCACAGATTGCCCGGCTCAAGTCCGTCAAAGCCAAGCGAGACAACGCAGCGGTTGCCGCTGCCCTGGAGGCACTGACCCAGGCCGCCCAAAGCGGACAGGGCAATTTGCTGGACTTGTCCATTCAGGCCATCCGCTTGCGTGCAACCGTGGGTGAAGTCTCGGATGCTTTGGAAAAGGTTTACGGGCGCCATCGCGCCGATACGCAAAAGGTGACTGGTGTGTACGCTGCCGCTTATGACTCTGCCGAGGGCTGGGAACAGCTCAAGAAAGAAATCGCAGGTTTCGCTGACAAAGAAGGCCGCCGTCCCCGCGTGATGATTGCCAAACTGGGGCAAGACGGCCATGACCGGGGCGCCAAAGTGGTGGCCACTGCGTTTGCGGATCTGGGTTTTGATGTGGACATGGGACCTCTGTTTCAGACCCCGGAGGAATGTGCGCGCCAGGCCATCGAGAACGATGTGCATGCGGTGGGCATCTCCACCTTGGCAGCGGGGCACAAAACCCTGGTGCCGGCCATCATCGCGGAGCTCAAAAAGCAAGGTGCCAATGACATCGTGGTGTTCGTGGGCGGCGTCATTCCCCGTCAGGACTACGACTTTTTGTATGAGGCTGGGGTCAAGGGCATTTACGGTCCAGGCACACCCATTCCGGCCAGTGCCAAGGACGTGCTCGAACAGATCAAGCTGTCATTGGGTTGAACCTGCCACTGGCTTGCCCACCATCGTCATGAACCCGTCTTCCGCCGACGTGCCCCGCAAGACTGTGATGCCCCCAGAGGTCATCTTGCAGCATGTGCTGCATGGTGAAGACGTGCTTCAGCGCAGGGCCATGGCCAAGGCCATCACCTTGCTGGAGTCCACTCGCGCCGATCACCGCGCCCAGGGCGACGCCTTGCTCACGGGCTTGCTGCCTGCAACTGGCAAAGCCTTTCGAATTGGCATCAGCGGCGTGCCGGGCGTGGGCAAGTCCACCCTCATCGAAAACTTTGGCCTCTACCTCATCGAGCAGGGACATCGCGTGGCCGTGCTGGCCATCGATCCGTCCTCCACCTTGAGCGGTGGCTCCATACTGGGCGACAAGACCCGCATGGAGCGGCTGTCTGTGCATCCCAAGGCCTACATCCGACCCAGCCCATCCAGTGGCAATCTCGGCGGTGTGGCGGAGAAGACCCGCGAGGCCATGCTGATTTGCGAGGCCGCAGGCTATGACGTGGTCATCGTCGAGACCGTGGGGGTGGGCCAAAGTGAAATCGCTGTGGCCAACATGACCGATGTCTTTGTGCTGCTGCAATTGCCCAATGCGGGTGACGACTTGCAGGCCATCAAAAAAGGCGTGATGGAGTTGGCCGACCTGGTGCTCATCAACAAGGCCGACATTGATCCCGACGCAGCCACGCGCGCACAAGCGCAGATCACCAGCGCCTTGCGCTTGTTGGGCATGCACGGTCATCCGGATCGCTCCGCTGCGGCGCATGGGGGAGAAGACGCCCCAGCGGCCTGGACCGCCCAAGTCATGCCCATCAGTGCCTTGCAGGCCAAAGGCTTGGCCCCGTTGTGGCAAGCGCTGTGTCAATTTCAGCACCTGCAGCAAGCCCGGGGTGAATGGTCGGCTCGCCGACAGCAGCAAGCCCTGGCGTGGATGTGGGAGCGCATCCACAGCGAACTGGTTCATCACTTTCGAGAGCACACCCAGGTCAAAGCGATGTTGCCGGCCTTGCAGCAACAAGTGCTGGCCGGTGAGATCGCCCCCTCCACCGCTGCGCGGCAGTTGCTGGCCGCGCAAAAGACCTGATCCTTCAACGACCCCCATTTTTCCCCGGAGAGCATCCCATGCAAGACATCATTGAACAGCTAGAGAAAAAGCGTGCTGCGGCCCGATTGGGTGGCGGCCAAAAGCGCATCGATGCGCAGCATGCCAAAGGCAAGCTCACCGCGCGTGAGCGCATCGAGGTCTTGCTCGATGAGGGCACTTTTGAAGAATGGGACATGTTTGTCGAGCACCGCTGCAACGACTTTGGCATGGCCGACAACAAAATCCCGGGCGATGGCGTGGTCACCGGATACGGCATGATCAATGGCCGACTGGTGTTTGTCTTCAGCCAGGACTTCACCGTCTACGGAGGCGCCTTGTCAGAGACGCATGCGGAAAAAATCTGCAAGATCATGGACCAGGCAATGAAGGTGGGAGCGCCGGTCATTGGCCTGAACGACTCGGGCGGCGCGCGCATTCAGGAGGGCGTGGCCTCGCTGGGCGGTTATGCCGATGTGTTCCAGCGCAATGTGATGGCCTCGGGGGTCATTCCACAGATCAGTTTGATCATGGGACCCAGTGCAGGCGGTGCGGTGTATTCGCCCGCCCGCACTGATTTCATCTTCATGGTCAAGGACAGCTCCTACATGTTTGTCACCGGCCCCGAGGTAGTCAAGACCGTGACGCACGAGGAAGTCACCGCCGAGGAGCTTGGCGGCGCCTTGACCCACACCACCAAAAGCGGTGTGGCCGACATGTCCTTTGAAAACGATGTGGAGGCGCTGCTCATGCTCCGGCGCCTCTACAACTACCTGCCCCTCAACAACCGCGAAAAAACGCCGGTGCGCCAAAGTGGCGACCCGATAGATCGCATGGACTTGAGCCTGGACACGCTGGTGCCGGACAACCCCAACAAGCCCTACGACATGAAAGAGCTCATCCTCAAGACGGTGGATGACGGCGATTTCTTTGAGCTGCAGCCCGACTACGCCAAGAACATCATCACCGGCTTTGCACGCATGGATGGACAGACAGTGGGCATCGTGGCCAATCAGCCCCTGGTGCTCGCAGGTTGTCTGGACATCAAGAGCAGCATCAAGGCTGCGCGCTTTGTCCGCTTCTGTGATGCCTTCAACATCCCGGTGATCACCTTTGTGGACGTGCCTGGCTTCATGCCCGGCACGACTCAGGAGTACGGCGGCATCATCAAGCATGGCGCCAAGCTCTTGTATGCCTATGCGGAATGCACCGTGCCCAAGGTCACCGTCATCACCCGCAAAGCCTATGGCGGTGCTTACGACGTGATGTCCTCCAAGCATTTGCGCGGCGACGTGAACTTTGCCTGGCCCAATGCCGAAATCGCGGTCATGGGTGCCAAAGGGGCGGTGGAAATCATCTTCCGAGAAGACAAGGGCGATCCCGAAAAACTCGCCGCCCGTGAGGCGGAGTACAAGGCCCGTTTTGCCAACCCGTTTGTTGCCGGTGCCAGGGGCTTCATCGACGATGTGATCCAACCCCACGAAACCCGCAAACGCATTTGCCGCAGTCTGATCATGCTCAAAGACAAGCAAATCGAAAATCCGTGGCGCAAGCACGGCAACATTCCCCTTTGAGCGCGGCAGGAGACAACATCATGTTCAAGAAAATTTTGATTGCAAATCGGGGTGAGATCGCTTGCCGAGTCATCGCCACCGCACGCCGCATGGGCATTCAGACCGTGGCTGTGTATTCCGAGGCCGACAAAGAGGCCAGGCATGTCCAATTGGCCGACGAGGCCGTGCTGCTGGGTCCGGCGCCATCGCGCGAGTCCTACCTGGTGGCCGACAAGATCATTGCGGCCGCCAAGGCCACCGGTGCACAGGCCATTCATCCGGGTTACGGCTTCTTGTCCGAGAACGAAGCTTTCTCCAAGCGCTGCGAGGAAGAGGGCATTGTTTTCATAGGTCCCAAGCACTACAGCATCGCGGCCATGGGCGACAAGATCGCCTCCAAGAAGTTGGCCAACGATGCCAACGTCAACACCATTCCGGGCTACAACGATCCCATCGACACGGGCGATCAAGCCGTCCAGATTGCCAAAGGCATTGGCTACCCCGTGATGATCAAGGCCTCGGCAGGCGGTGGCGGCAAAGGCCTACGGGTGGCCTTCAACGACAAGGAAGCCAAGGAAGGGTTTGAGTCGTGCCGCAACGAGGCGCGCAACAGTTTTGGTGACGACCGGGTCTTCATTGAAAAGTTTGTGGAGGAACCCCGTCACATTGAAATCCAGGTGCTGGGCGATGCACATGGGCATGTGATCTACCTCAACGAGCGGGAATGTTCCATCCAGCGCCGTCACCAGAAGGTGATCGAGGAGGCGCCGTCGCCCTTCATTTCCGATGCCACCCGTAAGGCCATGGGTGAACAGGCTGTGGCTTTGGCCAAGGCCGTGAAGTATCAAAGCGCCGGTACGGTCGAGTTCGTGGTGGGCAAGGACCAGAGTTTTTATTTCCTGGAGATGAACACCCGCTTGCAGGTGGAGCATCCGGTCACTGAATGCATCACTGGCCTGGATCTGGTGGAGTGGATGATTCGCATTGCAGCTGGTGAGAAGCTCAAGCTGCAGCAAGCCGATGTGCGCCGCAACGGCTGGGCCATGGAGTGCCGCATCAATGCCGAAGACCCTTTCCGCAACTTCCTGCCGTCCACCGGGCGTCTGGTGCGCTTGCAAACCCCCCATCAGACCATGTTCCAGTCCAACACCGAACAGCTCATGGGCGTGCGGGTGGACACGGGCGTGCAAGAAGGTGGCGAGATCCCGATGTTTTATGACTCCATGATTGCCAAGCTCATCGTGCATGGCAAGGATCGCAATGAGGCCATTGCCAAGATGCGCGAAGCCCTCAACGGCTTTGTGATCCGGGGCATCAGCTCCAACATTCCTTTTCAGGCGGCCTTGTTAGCGCACCCCAAGTTTGTCAGTGGGGATTTCAACACGGGCTTCATTGCCGAGCATTACGGCAAAGGCTTTTTTGCCGAGGACGTGCCACACGACGACGCCAACTTCCTGGTGGCGCTTGCCGCCTATGTGCGGCGCAAATCGCGCCAGCGTGCGGCCACCTTGTCGGGCCAGCTCAAAGGCTATGACGTCAAGCTCGGCGAGAGCTATGTGGTGATTGCCCTGGATGCCAAGGGACAGCACCAGCACCATGATGTGACCCTGGAAGACAGTGGTGACATCGTGGGCAAGGCTTGCATTCGCATTGAGGGCAAGAGCTACGAGATTGACAGCCACTCCCGTCTGAATGACATCTGCATCGAGGGCACGGTCAACGGCCAGGCCTTCACCGCGCAGGTGGAGCGGGGAACGGCCAAGAACCCCCTGGTGCTGGTGGTTCAGCACAACGGTCGCCGCCTTGAGGCTTTGGTGGTCTCACCTCGCATGGCCGAGCTGCATCGACTCATGCCCTTCAAGGCACCCCCAGACATGAGCCGTTATGTCATGTCCCCCATGCCGGGCTTGCTGGTCCAGGTCAATGTGCAGCCGGGTCAAACGGTGCAATCGGGTGAGCGTGTGGCCGTGATTGAAGCCATGAAGATGGAAAACGTGTTGTTTGCCGCCCGCGATGGGGTGGTCAAACAGGTCATGGCCAAGCCTGGCGAGTCCTTGTCGGTGGACCAACTGATTGTGGAGTTTGAATGAACACGCGTCCTTTCAAGGTGCTGGGCTTGCAGCAAATTGCCATTGGGGGTCTGGACAAACTGGCCTTGCGAACCCTCTGGGTCGAGAAGCTGGGTTTGCGTCTGAAAGGCGACTTTCAAAGCGAACGTGAAAATGTGGATGAGGACATCTGCGCCCTGGGACATGGTCCTGCCGAGGTGGAAGTCGACCTGATGCAGCCACTGGATCCCGAAAAAAAACCGGCGGTGCATGCCACGCCGCTCAATCACATTGGCTTGTGGATCGATGACCTGCCCAAGGCCGTGGAATGGCTCACCGCGCAAGGCGTTCGTTTTGCACCGGGTGGCATTCGGCGCGGTGCTGCAGGCTTTGACATTTGCTTCATCCATCCCAAGAGCAACGATGAATTCCCGGTGAGTGGCGAAGGCGTGTTGATTGAACTGGTGCAGGCTCCCGAGCCGGTGATCACGGCCATGAACGCCTTGGCGCAGCAAGGCTAGGCCGGCCACTGATCAGGGGCGGTCTGATCGCTGGGCTTTGGCCCTGGCCAAGGCTGCAGCCACGATGTTGTGCTTGCGCTGGGCGCGCTCCCGCTCTTGCGCATCACGCGCAAGCTGCGCGTCGGCTTGCAAGGCCTCAAGGTCGTGATCGAGTTTTTTGAGCTGGCTTTGGGCGCGCAACTGGTCAATGCGCTCTTGGCGGTGTTGGTGCTGGTCGTAGCGCTCTCGCGCTTGTTGCGCTTGCAGAGGGCTCCAGGCTTGCCAGCCGGTGGCGGGTGAACTCACATCTTCGAGCTGAATGCAATCCACTGGGCAAACCGGGATGCACAGCTCACAGCCCGTGCAGGCGGACTCGATGACCGTGTGCATGCGTTTGTTGGTGCCCAGGATGGCATCGGTAGGGCATGCGGGCAAGCACAGCGTGCAGCCAATGCACCAGTCCTCGTCGATCCAGGCCACGTGGCGTGGACCTTCCAGTCCAAATTCGGGGTTGAGGGGCAGTTCTGGCAAACCCGTGATGTGAGCCAGTCGCGCCACGCCAGCCTGCCCGCCGGGTGGGCACTGGTTGATGGCGGCTTCACCTTCCGCAATGGCCTGGGCATAGGCCGCGCAGTCCGGATAGCCGCACCGCGTGCATTGAGTCTGGGGCAGGGCCTCGAGCAAGCGATCACGCAGCATGGCTTGAGAACCGCTGTCGCCCTGAGCCCTTAGCGGCTTTTGCGAGCCGAGGGGGTGCTTTTGCTGGCGCGCTTGGCTGCAGGACGTGCGGATTTGGCCGTGCGTGAGGGCGCAGCTTTCTTGGCCGTGGTCCGGCTGGCGGCACCAGGTTTTTTGGCCAGTTTGGACAGCACCGACTGGGCATGTCCTGCACCCACATGGTCATCGCTCATCAGGCTGGGCTCGGCAACAAACAAATGCTTTTTGGCCAAGGGCTGGCGCTTTTCCAGAAATGCCTTGACGGTGGGGTAAACCATGTCGCGCCAGCGGCGGCCACTGAAGATGCCGTAGTGACCAGCGCCTTTGACTTCGAGGTGGATCTTGTCGGACTCGGGAATGCCTTTGCACAGTCCGTGAGCCGCGCGGGTTTGGCCCAGACCCGAGATGTCGTCGAGCTCGCCTTCAACGGTGAGCAGGCCAACGCCTTTGATGTCCTGGGGTTTGACGCGTTCGACCTGTCCGTGGGCATTCTTGACGTCCCAGGTGCCCTTGACCAAGCTGAAGTCCTGGAAAACCGCTTGGATGGTCTCGAGGTAGTAATCGGCATCCATGTCGAGCACGGCGTTGTACTCGTCGTAGAACTTGCGGTGAGCGTCGGCGCTGAAGTCGTTGCCCTTGACCAGGTCATTGAAATAGTCGAGGTGGCTCTTGAAGTGGCGATCCGGGTTCATGGCCACGAACCCGGTGTGTTGCAAGAAGCCGGGATAAACGCGGCGACCCGAGCCCGGAAAGTTGGGGGGGACGCGGTAGATCACATTGTTCTCGAACCAGTCGATGCTTTTGTTGGTTGCGAGGTTGTTGACGCTGGTGGGGGACTTGCGTGCATCGATGGGGCCACCCATCATGACCATGGAGATGGGGGTGGGTTCACCGCGTGAGGCCAGCAGGGAAACAGCAGCCAGCACGGGCACGGTGGGTTGGCACACCGACATGATGTGGATGTCGCCATAGGCAGCTTGAATGTGGTGAATGAAATGCTGCACGTAGTTGATGTAGTCGTGCAGGTGAAATTCACCGTCGGACAAGGGGACCATGCGGGCGTTTTTCCAGTCGGTGATGTAGACCTTGTGGTGTTGCAGCATGGTCTGCACGGTGTCGCGCAGCAAGGTGGCATAGTGACCCGAGAGCGGCGCCACGATGAGCACCACGGGTTCTTTTTTGATGCGCTCGAGCGTCACAGGGTCATCGGTGAAGCGTTTGAATCGGCGCAACTGGCAAAAAGGCAGGTCGAGTTCCACACGTTCATCGATGGCGATTTCCTGGCCTTCGCTCTCGATGGCGCGGATGCCAAACTCGGGCTTTTCGTAGTCTTTGTAGAGGCGATAAATCAGGTCGAACGACGCGGCCAGGCGGTGCGAGGCGGGCTGATAGGAAAAAGGCGACTGGTTGTTGCCAAACAGCCTGGACGATGCCTTGGCAAATTCGGCAAATGGCTCCATGAGGCCCCGTTGGGTTTCATACAGTTGATAAAGCATGGGGACTCCTCTTGCCTTCAGTGGGGAAAACGGATGGATGGCATCAGTGCCATCAGGTGGACAGCACTTTCGCAATCGACTGGCACACGTGACCGATGTTGCCGCTGTTGAGGGCAGCCACGCACATGCGGCCTGTTTCGGTGCCATAGACACCAAATTCGCTGCGCAAACGAACCATTTGCTCTTTGCTCAAACCGGAATAGCTGAACATGCCCACTTGCTGGGTGATGAAGGACATGTCTTGCTTGACCCCAGCAGCTTTGAGGCCCTCCACCAGGGCTTGGCGCATGGCCTTGATGCGAACCCGCATCTCGGCGAGTTCCTTTTCCCACAGGGCGCGCAGCTCGGGCGTGTTGAGCACCGAGGCCACCACGGTGCCGCCATGGGTGGGTGGGTTGGAATAGTTGGTGCGGATGGCGATCTTGAGTTGCGACAGCACGCGATCGGCTTCGTCCTTGTTGGCGCACAAGGCCGACAAAGCACCCACACGCTCGCCATACAGGCTAAAGCTCTTGGAGAACGAGGTGGAGACGAGGAAGTCGATGCCCGCAGCGACAAACTTGGCAATCACTGCGCCGTCTTCGGCAATGCCTTGTCCAAAGCCCTGGTAGGCCATGTCGAGGAAAGCCGTGAGCCCTTTGGCCTTGACCACTTGCACCACTTGATCCCAGTGGGCAGGGGTGATGTCATAGCCCGTGGGGTTGTGACAGCAGGCATGCAACACCACCACCGTGCCCGGTGCCGCCGCTTCCAAGGAAGCCAGCATGCCTTTGAAGTTGACGGACCGGGATGCGGCATCGTAGTAGGCGTAAGTTTCCACGGTGAACCCAGCCTGGGTGAAGAGGGCTCTGTGGTTTTCCCAGCTGGGGTCAGAGATCAGGACCTTGGCTTGGGGGTTGAGCCGTTTGAGGAAGTCAGCACCGATCTTGAGACCCCCCGTGCCGCCCAGCGCCTGGACGGTGGCCACGCGGCCCGATTTGACCGGCTCCGAATCGGCTCCGAACACCAGGGCTTTGACGGCGTTGTCGTAGGCGGCAATCCCATCGATGGGCAAATAGCCACGCGCCTTGGGTGCGGCCGCCAGTTGGGCCTCGGCTTGCTTGACACATTGCAGCAGGGGCAATTTGCCTTGGTCATCGAAATAAACGCCCACACCCAGATTGACTTTATGGGGATGGGCGTCGGCGGCAAATTGCTCATTCAGACCCAGGATGGGGTCGCGAGGGGCCATTTCAACGGCTTGGAACAGGGACATGTCGGGCTCGTTTGGTGTTCAAAGGGATTGAATCTGAACGCGTTCTGGATGCGATACGCTTACGAGCTTTGATTCTAGCCGCGTGACCTCGGGGTTTCCCCAGGGGAGGTGTTGCGACAATCGCCTGCGCACTTGCTTTAGACATGACAGTCCATTCTTCCTCCCCCCCCGCCGATTCAGCTGACTCCGAACTTGCAGGCCAGTGGGTCACCCATGCGAATTCCCCTTTCGAACTGTTTCAGC
>JACCEA010267385.1_pt1 | contig 68411 bp, 46 predicted proteins | sample 7449851 | NCBI WGS metagenome assembly JACCEA01 (sample SAMN15323453, study PRJNA562643) | freshwater metagenome | isolation source: river surface water | place: USA:Blue River Watershed | collected 2017-08-18 | reverse complement strand
GACCGCAGCCACGATCCGCAGCGTCGGCGGCACGAAGACCACCGTGCGCCACGGTGGGAAAAGCATCCCGCTGGAACTCGCCCCCGGCGAAGCCCGCGAGCTACGCTTCTGATTTAGGAGTGCGGCGACATGTCGCCGCCTTTGACGACGAGACGCGTCTCGTCGCCCCCTCCCATTCCACCACGCGGGCCGACACGTCGGCCCGTCCAATGCGGCGACATGTCGCCGCACTCCTAAAGCATACCCTGCAAACCCGCGGCGACGAGACGCGCATGCAAGCGCGCCCCGCCTTCCTGGAAGTGCGTCTTTCCCTGATATAGCGCCCGCGCCTTCTCCGGCCCCAGCGACTCGAGTTCGTCCGCCGCCTTGGCGGAAAGATCCACAAAAGGCACCGAGGCCTCCTTCGCGAGCGTGCGCAACCACGCCGCGTGGCCGCCGGCCTCCCGATCGACGCGGCCCTCGCGCCAACTGTTCTTGATCGTCGGCGACACGAGCACCGGCCGCAGACCCGCCGCCTTCGCCTCCGCGATCATGCGCCGCACATACCAGCCAAAGGTGCGCACGACCTCTTCGCGTCCGGTCACGGCGTTCATCACCGTCACGGTCTCGTCGCCGAGTCCGGGCAGCGAGCCGCGCGCCTGCGGCGAATCGACCGCGGTCGCGTCGTTGTGCGCGAACTGGATCAGCACCGTGTCGCCGGGCTTGGCGTTCGCCAACAGCGCCGCCCACCAGCCCTCGGTAAGAAAAGTGCGGCTGCTCCGCCCTCCCCGCGCGAGGTTGACCACGTTCCAACGGCTTCGGTCGACGAAGTCCGGCAAGCACTCGCCCCAGCCCCGCTGCGGACGTTGGCTGGCTTTGGCCGCGGTGGAGTCGCTCGCAATGAGCACGCTCGGCAAGCGGGGATCGACGCCGCGGAAAGCGTCGCGCGTCGTCCTTGCCACCTCGTCCAGCGAAGGCGCCTTCGAGCCCGCGTCGGCCCGGACCGGCGATTCCGCCTCGAGCTCCACTCGCACCGGATTGAGCAAGCGCACCGGACCGAGCAAACCGGAGGCCACGAGCGGCTCGTCCGCGTCATAAAAATTCCAAGTCGCGAAAGTCGTGCGCCCGCCGGGCGGCTTTGGTCGGCCTTCCTTATACCAGTCGGGTAGCTTCACGATGCCGTGCGGGTCGTTGCCGTGCTCGTCGCGCAGACCGAACTCATCCTCCACCGGCAGCGACTGGTCGCCGATCAAGCGATTCGTCCACAGATTCGTCACCCGCACCTCCAGATCGTTGTCCCCCGCGCGCACGAGCTCGGTGATATCGGCGCGATAGGGCTCCTTCCAGACCACCGGCACGGCACGGCCATTGACCACGATCTCGGCCAGCACCTCGACGCGCCCGAGATCGAGCACCACGCACCTCCCCGTCTCCAGCCACTCGCGTGGCACGTGCATGGTTTTTCGATAGGCCGCCGTGCCGGAGAAATGCCGCACGCCCGGATCCTCGTGCAGGTGCAGGGAACGCAGCTCGGGCAACGCGATCCGCTCCGGCGCGCCCCGACCGGCTTGAAACTCCACCGTCCACGCACCGTCGAGCACGCGCGGCGCACCCGGGCTCGCCTCGACCACCTTGCCCTCGGCGCCCAGTTGATAACTACCCGGCGCCCAAGCGAGCAGGCTCGCACCGCCCTTGGCGCCGCGCAGCACGTCACCCGCCACGGGCAACACGGGCGCGGGCACCCCCTCGGCGACCAGCGTGCGCAGATCCGCCTCATCGAGCGCGCGGTCAAAGGATCGCACGCCGGCGGAGTTACCCTCGAAGTAGAACACGTTGCCACGCGAGGGCGGCGCAGTCTCCTTCGCCGCCTTGGCGAGTGACTCGAGGCCGGGGAAATAAAGCGTGTAGTCGACCGGCGGCGGCGGAGAACCGACTCCGCCGTGGACCTTCTTGCCCGAACGTAAACCCTCGCGGACGAACTCGCCGTTCACGTGGAGCGAGGGTGTGCCGTCGCGATAAACGACCGCGACATGGGTCCAGCCCGACACCGGTCGCTCCAACACCAAGACCGCCGGACAGGAATCCCACGCGCGCTCGACCACGAAAATGCCGTTGCGACCCACCGCGAGACCGGCCGTCGCCGCATCGGCGCCGAAGCGCGCTTCGCCCGGATCGGCCGGGATCGCGTAGAACTTGCCCACCTCGTCGATGCGGCCGCTCACGCCCTCCTTAGGCATGGCACGCAAATCGGTGTCGGGCTTCACCCAGATCGCCATCGTGAAGCTGCCAACTTGCGCGGGGGCCATGGCGGGGGGCAGCGGAGCCGCGGACAGGATAGGCTGACCGTCCTTGCGCAGTTCGGCCGCGAGCGGCCGACCCTGGCGGCGGAAAAGCACGAAGACCGACTCGCCCGGCTCCAGCCGCAGCGGTAGATCGGCCCGATCACCCCGCGTGGAGAAAATCGCCGCCTCGCCGCGCTCGCCCGTTTCGGGGCGCCAGATCTCCGGCTGACGACCGGCCATCCCGCGGAAAGATGCGAGCCCTTCTTCGACGCGGCGCTGACGGTTCGAAACGAAATAGAGATCTCCGTCATCGAGGCGCCGATGCTGCCAGGACAAGGCGCTATCGGGCCGCGCAGATTCAAAGAAGAAATCCGGCGCAACCTGAGCCCGGGCGAGCGCCTCGCCGATAGTCTTCACCTCGCTCCAGACGCGCCGGCCGGTCTCGCCCTCGCGCGGCGTGCGCCAGATCTCGGCCACATCGGCCAACATCGCCGCCTCGCTCTCGGGAAAGCCGCGCAGCGTGGGGGAAAAACGTGGACGCGGCCCGGCCAGCGCCGCGCCCGCCTCGACAAACTCGCGCAGCCGTTGCGCCAACTCCGGGCTCATCGCCTCCATCTCCTTCGGCAACACGAGCAGGCGATAGCGGCCGCCCTCGGGCAGCATGTAGTCGCCGTTTTCGACACGCAGGCGGTTCAACAACACGTCGGTGTTGACCAGATCGTAGGTGTAGCCGGGCGGCAGCACGGGCATCGCCATCTGCGAGGGATCGGGCGCCCGTTCGCCGGTGAAATACAACACGTCCGCCACCGGCCGGCCATGACGCAGCACCTGCTGCACGCGGGCGAGGTAGTGAGTCCATTCGCCGGCTTTCTCATACCAGGTGTTTGTGCGTTCGAGATGCGAACCGTAGGGCCCCATCGTCATGCCGGGCACGGCGTCCGGATGCGGCTGATGGGCGTAGCGGTGGAAATAAAACTGGTTCACACCCGCCGCCATCATGTCGTCGCCGAGAATCTTCAGCGCGTAAGGATACTCCAACCAACGCGAGGTGCGGAACTCGCCGGTGAAGGCCTCCGCCGCCACCACCGGCTTGCCGTAGATGTGCGCGGCGGAGGTCACCATCTTCACCGGGCGATTGGGCGTCCATGGCGTGCGGGTCCAAAACTCGGTCATGGGCACCTCCGGCAGGCCCGACACGCGCAGCTCGTCGAAATTTCCCGGACCGTAGCCCTCGACGTAGAAAGTCAGCCCGTGCTCGCGCGCGAGCGACGCCGCCCGACCATAGTAATACTCGGCCATCATGTCGGCCTGCACGCGGCGAAAGTCGTAGAGGAAGCGTTCCGTGCGCGCCGCGTCGCCGACCACGCGGCCGAGCAGCGCGGGCATGTAACCGAGAATCGAATACCCGGCGCGCCGCTCGAACTCGGCGGGGAAATTCCGCGTCCAGTTCTGCATGCCCGCCTCGTAGCTGTCGATTTCAAGCGAGCGCAGCGCACCGGCGCCGGCGGCTTTCGCGTCGGCCATCACCTGATCGATGACGGTCTTGAAATGCAGCTCGATGCCGGTCGGATCGAGCTTGTCGCATTCGAGGCCGCGACCTGCTTCGGAGGCGGCGACGTTTTCCTTGCCGGTCGTGGTGTGGCCGAGGCGCAGCACCGTCCAGGCGCCGGGGGGAACTTCCCAGATGAGGCGGCCTTCGCGCACGAGGGCGCTCAGGTCGCGCACCGTTGCCGGGTCGATCCCCGCCTGGTTCTTCTCCGGGAGTCGCAGCTGTCCGGTGACGCGGTAGTCGAAGTTGGCCTTCGCGCCCCAGTCGTGAACACGCGGCGCGCGGTGGAAAACGAGTTCGCCTACCGAACCCGAGCGCGTGGGCGTGAGCCGCAGGAAGCGCGCGGTAACCGGCTCGGCGAAATCGCGCACACCCGGACCGGCGATGCCCTGACGCGGCGGATTTGGAACACGGCCGAGGGAGGTGAACGCCACGCCATCCGTCGAGACTTCCAGGTTGAGCGTGGCGAAACGTTTTCCTTCGGCGGCCCAAGCACTGAGCCCGTGCAAGGCAAGCGGCCGAGTGAACTCCAAGATCAGCGGGCGTCCTTCTTCAAAATCGACGGCGGTCGAAGCGAGGCCGTCGCTCAGCGTCGCCGCAGGCCGCTCGACGCCGTCGGAGGAGGCAAGGCGGGCGATCTCGTCCTCGTAACGCGTCTCCTCGCCGGGCTGGGCGGGGAATGCGATCACCATCGCGTCCTGGTAGTGGTCGCGGTTGGCCTGCGGACGAGCGAGCGAGAGGTCGACGAGGCCGCCGCCGCGCACCGTGGTCTCGGTCCAGACGAGTTGCTGCATCGAGCGCTCGGGCGTGATCCAAGGACCGCCGGAGGAGGACCAGCCGGGACCGTTTTGCATGCCGGCGTCGAGCCCGAGCCGATTCGCCTCGCGAATGGCGTGGGTCATCAGGTCGCGCCAATGCGGCTGCAGGTAGGCGGCCGGACCGGCGGGAAGGTAAGTGCTGCCGTCGTAGGCGAAAAAGCCGCCGACGCCCGCGCGCTTCATCGCCTCCAGGTCGCGCGTGATGCCGTCCGCGCTGACGTTGCCGTTCATCCAAAACCAAAAGGTGCGCGGACGAGCGGACGGCGGAGGCGCGTCAAAATCAGCCGCCAGTGGATCGGCGCTCGCGGCCGAATCGGCGGCCCTCAGCACGGAGGGCACGCCGAGCGCACCAAGCAGGGCGGCGGACGCGAAGAGGCGGAGCAAAGACATGGGCGAAGCTTAGGCGACGGGGGCGTCCTTCACCGGACGCTTGCTCCAAAAGTTCGCAAGGATCGAGCCGGAGATGTTCATCCACGGGCTGAAAATCGCCGGCGCCAGGCCCACTGTGCCGAGCTTGTCCATCGAGCGAGCCAGCCCCGAGGCCATGCCGCCGTTTTGCAGGCCGACCTCGAAGGCGACCGAGCGGGACGAGCTTTGGTCAAGCCCCGCCAGACGGCTCAGCCAGTAGCCGAAGAAGTAGCCCGCGGCGTTGTGGATCACCGAGGCGACGAAGAGCAGCGCGCCGATCTTGAGCAGGTTGTCGCGGCCGGCCGCGGTCGTCACGGTGGTGAAATACACGATGCCCGCCATCGAAAGGCGCGGCATCCAGGAATCGAGCCGCGGCAGCGCGCGGGTGAGCTGGTGATAGGCGACGCCGACCGGAACCGACGCGACGAGAAACGCGAACAACTCGATCGAGAGCTGCGCGCTCGCGGACAACGAGGTCAGGAGCGGCTTGTCGTGCAGGACGAAAACGGCGACTACAAACGCGCCGCAGAGCAGCTGCGCGATCATCCAGCGACGGAAGGCGGCCGGCGTGGCGTGCTTGAGATGATCATGCACCAGCGCGGCGGCGATCGGCACGATGACGATCTTGATGATCTCGACCATCATGTGGAGGAACTTCACCTCGACCAAGGTGCCGGCCAGGAGCTTCATGAGCAACGGTGTCATGAGCGGCGCGACCAGCGTGGTGATCGCCGTCACCGTGACCGAGAGCACGAGGTTCGAGCGGGCGAGATAGGCCATGACGTTGGAGGCGAGGCCGCTCGAACAGGAACCGATGAGAATGATGCCCGCGGCGATCTCGGCCGGGAAATCGAACAGCTTGGTCAACCCGAAGCCGACCAGGGGCATGACCGAGAAATGGCAGATGATGCCGACGAGCACGCCGCGCGGGGTTTTCACCACTCCGCCGAAGTCGTGCAGGCTCATCTGCGTCCCCATGCCGAACATGACCATCTGGATCACGACCAGCATGAGCCACTTGTTGCGCAGGTCGAAATCACCCACGCTAAGGAACGTCGCCGGATAGATCATCGCCGCCACGACCGCCGCGATGATCCACGCGGTGAACTGGTAGCCTTTCATCGAAGGCACGGCGCCCAACCCCACGGCAAGACCGACGGCGGCAAGCACGGCGCACGGCGACCAAAAACCCGGATCTCCCGCAAGCAGGCCGGCGATGACGCCGAGCAGACCGATGGCGAAGAGATAAAGACACAGCTTACGAACGAGGATCATGGGACGGGGTATAAAACAGGTTGAACGGCGCAGCTTCAGGGCTGCTCGGCGGGACCAGCCAGACGCTCGCGCAAATAGGTGTGGAGCGGTTCGAGCACCGCGGGATCGAGCGGCATCTTGTGACCGCGCGGTTCCGGCTCGGGGTGATAGACGAAGGGGCTGCCAAGATCGCCGAGACGGCGGCGCAACACCTCCATCTGGTGCAGCGCCTCGGGCGACTCGGTGGCGTTGATGGTCAGAAAAAGCGGAAAGGTCGGACCGCGCAGATAATCGAGCGCGCCGTGCTTGCGCCAGGTCTCCTCGTTCTCCGCGCGCTCGCCCCAGACCTTCACGTAGCGCGGGATCATTTTGTCCTGCGGCAACAAATCGAGGTAGGTGAAGCGACCCGACATCACGACCGCGCCTTGCACCGCGTCGGAAACGGCGAGGTTTTCGCCATGCGGCTCGAAGTCGCGGCTGTCGCCGGTCGTCGCGACGAGCAAGGCCATGCCGCTGCCGCGCGAAAAACCGAGCGAGACGACGCGGCCGTTGAGCCCGAACTCCGGCGCGAGCGAGCGCAAGGCGCGCACCGCCGCCTTCGCCTTCCACGCGCTCTCCGGCATGGGGTCGAGGCCCTTGTAGGGCGCGGCGACGGGATGATCCGCCATCGCGGCGGCGTGGCCGTCGAGCGCGGCGGCGGGCAGCGCGGCGTCGGTGCAGAAGGTCAGCGAGAAGTTGCCCATGCGGTCGGCGTTGTCGCAGGTGAATTCCAGGACGGCGCCTACGGACTTCTTCGGTTGCGACGGATAAATCACGTCGAGCGCGAGCGTGCGCCTGTCCTCGCGGTAAAAGACCACGTCGCGGCGCAGGCGGCAACCGGCGGGAACGAGGAAGATGTGCGCTTCGTCGATCTTGCGATCGGCGAGCAATCGCTTGGCGCGCACATCCTCCCGCAAGCGGACCAGATCGGCATAGAGCTCGGGCAAGACCGATCGGGGATGGCGCGCATAGTCCACGACGGCGACAAGGTGGCCGGCAGCGCGGAGGTCGCGGAGGATGCTCTCGTCCGCCTCGGTTCCGACGCGCGGCGCGGCGAGGTTCGCGAGGTAAAACACGACCGGCAACGCCGCCCCCTCCGCCGGCGCTGCGGCGGGCTCGAGAATTTGCAGCGGCAAAGCCTGTCCGGTGGCCGGGCTGGCCCAGCTTTGCTCCGCCGCGCGCGCGCCCAAGCAAACGAGCGCGGCCGCGACCATCGCGCCGAGGAGAAAACGAAGCCGCCGGACGAGAATCATTTTAAAGGATACCCGCGAGGTGATCGATGGCGGTGGGCGGGCTGGCGAAGATCGGCACGCGCTTGTCGGCCTCGGGCAAGGAATCCACCACGCGGGCCATCGAGGCCTGCGCGAGGAGGATGACGTCGACCTGCGCGGACAATTCGCGCAACGCGGCCGCGACGAGGGTGTCGTGCGTGGCGGCGTCGCCCGACATCAGCGCCTCGAAGGCGCCGGAAACCAGGCGGGCGGTGAGCTCGATATCCTTGCCGGCGCGAACGGCGCGGCGGCGGACCAGATCGGAGGTGGGATTGAGCGTGGTCGGCAGGGTGGCGATCACGCCGATGCGTTTCCCGGCGGCGACCGCGGCGTCGGCCATGGGCTGGTCGACACGCAGCACCGGCACGGCGCAGAAGGGCGCGGAGGCCTCGACCGCGGGACCGATGGAGGAACAGGTGACGAGGATGTGGTCCGCGCCGCCCGCCTCGGCGGAGGTGATGTAGGCCTCGACGCGGCGCGCGATGTCGGCGGTGAGCGCGCCCTTGGCGCCGATGGCGCGCACGAGGCTGTCGTCGACGATGTTGAAGGTGTCGACGTGGGGCAGCTTGGTTTTGCAGAGCTGCTGGAAAACCGGGACGAGCGTCGCGGAGGTGTGGATGAGAGCGAGGGTCTTGCGTGACATGGGAAAGAGGAAGGGAGCGGGAATCAGAGCCGGCCGCGCGCGACCGCGCCGAAAAAATCCGGCGCACCGACCTGGCCGCCTTTGAAGACGATCTCGATCCCGTCGGCGGGCGAGCCGGGCGCGAAGGCGGAGCAGAGGGGCGCGCCCGGCGCGAGCGGCGCGAGCATCTCCAGCGACTCGACGCCGAGCGCGCGTCCGGCGTAGCTCGAGGTGTCGCCGCCCGCGACGACAAGACGGCGCAGGCCCGTCGCGGCGATCGCCTCGCGGGCGACGCGACCGAGGAAGGCCCCAAGACGCGCCGCCGGCACCTCGCCGTCCGCCCGGCCAAGACTGGTGTAGGCGACGACGCTCCGCCCGGAGCGAAGCGCGGCCACGATGGCCTCGCCGCCGCCGTCTCGCTCGATCCCGGAAGTCGGAAGCGGCACGGCCTCGAAGCCGTTGGCCCGCGCCCATTCGATCTGCCCGGCGGTGACCGGCGAACAGCTGCCGGAGACGACCAGCAGCGGGGATTCCGCGGGCGAGGCGGGGGCGAGATCGGCGGCGCGCAGGGCCCACTGCGCGGCGAGCGCGGCGCCCACGCCCGAAGAGCCGACGGAGAACAGGGGGGCTTCGCCGGCGAGCTCGTCGATGAGCGCGCCGACGCGAAGCAGGTGGTCGCGGTTCAACGCGTCGAAAAGCGCGATCCGATCCCCCGCGTCGAAGAGCGCGCGCAGCGCGCGGGCGCTTTCCTCGGCGGTGCCGTCCAACGCGGTCACGTCGACGAGCCCGATCGGCTTCGAGGTTTGCCGCGCGAGATGGAGGCGGAGATCGGCCTCGGTCATGGGCGTGACCGGGTGGCGACTCACGGACGGGTGGCGGTCGAGGCGATGGATCGCGCCGGCGCTTCCGATGCCGTAGCGGGCGAAAAGGTTGCCGAAGGCGCAGTAACGGCCGAGGGCGGGCGCGGCCACGAGAAGGGGCACGAGCGGGCCGCCGAAGACCTCCGCGCCGACGTCGATCGCGCGGCCGATGCTGCCGACGAGCGGCGAGGAATCGAAGGTCGAGCAGACCTTATAGTGAACATGCCTCGGGCCGAGCGCGCGCAGCGCGGTGAACGCCGGCCGCAGCACGGACTCCATCGCGTCGGGTGCGAGCGCGCGGGTGAGCCCGGCGACGCCGATGGCGTCGAGTCCGGCGCATTTTTCGGAGGAGGGCGGATCGAGGAAGAGACGAGTCCGCAGGCCCGCGCGCGCGAGCGACTCCAGGGCGTCGGTCGCGCCCGTGAAATCATCGGCGAAGTAGGCGAGGCGGAGCATGGCTCAGGAGCCGCCGAATTTCGCGGCGGATTTGGCCAGCGCGGGATATTTTGCGATGGCCGCCTCGTAGCCCAGGCCCTCGACGGCGGCCTCCCACCAAAGCTGGAGCGAACGCACGCCCGCGGCCGGACCGTCGGGATGCGCCTGGATGCCGCCGCCCGCCATGTAGAGGAGATCGACGGTCTTCGTGCGGCGCCAGGTCTCGGGGGCCTGGCCGCCCCACTGGCCGGACGAGACCACGGGCAGGACGGGCGCTCCGAGCGGCGCGGAGGCGAGGCAGGATTCGATGGAGCGCACGACGGAGTCGTCTGGCTCCCAGAACTTGTTGGCGATGCCGTTGACGTGGAGCTGATCGACGCCGACGAGACGCCAGAGCTTCTGGTAGGCGGGGAAGGCCATGCCGAGCAGAGGGTGGCGGTTCAACATGCCCCAGCCGTTGCGATGGCCGTGGATCGCGAGCTGGCCGCGTTCGCAGATTTTCTTCGCGGCGACGAGACCGACGCTGTTGATGCTGATCATCGCGCAGGTGCCTCCGCTCGCGACGATCTTGTCGTAGTGGCGCTCCATCGCGTCGAGCTCGTCGCTGACGTTGAAGGCATACATCGCCTTCTTACCGGTGCGCTCCGCATGCGCGTTGATCACGCGCATGACGGCGTCGACTCGCGCGTCGAAGGGCGAATGCGGCGGGTTGGCCATCAGCTCGTCATCCTTCAGGAAATCGATGCCGGCCTCGACGAGCTCCTTCACCATCGCGGCGGTTTGCTCGGGCGAAAGGCCGATGCTGGGCTTGATGATCGTGCCGATCAGCGGGCGATCCTGCACTCCGGTCAGGCGCCGGCAGCCGGCGACGCCGAAGGCCGGACCGCGGAAGGCGGCTGCGAAGCCCGGGGGAACCTCGAAGTCCAGGAGCTTGAGTCCGGAGAACTGGGCGAGCTCGTAGAGGTTGCCCTGAAGCGTGGAGACGAGCGCGGGCAGGTTGGTGCCGAAATTTTCCACCGACCAGGACACCTCGATCTCGGCGCGATGGTAGGCGGAGGCGGGCGCGCGGCCGGTGGGCAGCGAGGGCGTGGAAACGGTTTCCAGCTCGGTGATGCGCTCGACGCGGGCGGCGAAGCGTTCCTTCAGCTCGGCGGTCTCGCCGGGCACGGCGACGAAGGTGCCGGAGGACTGCTCGCCGGCGAGCGTGGCGGCGGCCTTGGCGATGGGCAAGGCGGTCTCGATCAGGTAGGTGGCGGTGACGCGTTCCATGGTCGGTCGGGCTTTAGGCGAGATTGATTTTGGCGAGGGCGTCCGCGCTGGGCTCCATGCCGGCGCCGGGCGCCTCGGGCGCGAGGAAATGTCCGTCGCGCACCTGGGCGGGATGCCGCATCCAGTCGCGCAGCCAGGGGATGTATTCGAGCAGGCGGCAGGCGGGATGGGCGAAGCAGAGATGCTGGTGCACCTGGCACATGTCGCCGACGTGAGGCACGACCGGCAGGCTGTAACTGTGCGCGAGATCGGCGACCTGCCAGAACTCGGTGACGCCCGCGAGACGGACGACGTCCGGCTGCACGAAGTGGACGGCGCCGGCGTGGATGAAATCGCGAAATTGGTGCGCGAGGTAGAGCTGCTCGCCCAGCGCGATCGGCGTCTCGATGGCCTCGGCGAGGCGACGATGCGCGATCACATCGTCGAAGGTGGTCGGCTCCTCGAACCACACCACGTCGAAGTCGGCGAGGCGGCGCCCGAGCCGGATCGCCTCGGGCAGGCTGAGTTTGCCGTTGGCGTCGGTCATGATGCGCACATCCGGCCCGAGCGCGGCGCGCACCGCCTCGAGGCGGCGGAGGTCGGTGGAAGGATCGGGGCTGCCGACCTTGATTTTCACGGCGCGGTAACCCTCGACCTCGATCATGCGTTTGCAGTCGGCGACGAGCGTCTCGAGCGGCCAGTTGAGCCAGCCGCCGTCAGTGTTGTAGGCCTCGACCTTTTTGGAGGCGGAACCTCCGAGCAGTTTCCAAAGCGGCAGGCCGGCGGCTTTCGCTTTCAGGTCCCAGAGCGCGATATCGATGGCCCCGAGCGCGAGATGGGTGATGCCGGAACGGCCGACCCACTGCACGGGCGAGTGCTTGTGCAACTTTTCCCAGAGCGCGCGGACCTCGCGCGGATCCTCGCCGAGCAAGAGCGGGCCATAGCTGTGCACCGCGCAATCGACGATCAGGCGATCGGTCGGCAGGTGGGCGTGCGTGCCGGAAAAACCGTAGCCGACGAGGCCGTTGTCGGCGCGGATGGCCACGCCGGGCGCGCCCCAGTGCGTGATGCTGTGGGTGCTGTCCGCGATGCCGCCGCGCGTGACGGGGGCGTGCAGGATGATCGGCGTGAGGCCCGTGATTTTCATGCGACGACGCGGCAGGTGCTGATGAAGGTGTAGCGGCCGGCGGGCGCGTCGGCGACGACGGCGAAACGGCCCTCGCGGCCGGAGAGCGTCAGTCCGTCGGCCGAGACGTCGGTGCCGGGCTCGCTCGGGACGAGGATGCGCGCGGAGGTATTGGGCGGCACGACCACGGTCCAGGTAAGCTGGTCGCCCGCGAGTTTCCATTCGCTGCGGATCTCGCCGTGGAGCGTGCGATAGGAGGCGCGCACGAAATCGAGGCCCTCGCCGAGGAAGGGCTGAAGCGTGAAGCGCTTGAAACCCGGCTGCTCGGGATCTAGCTCGATGCCCGCGACGTGGCGGAACAACCACTCGCCGACGGAGCCGAGGGAGTAGTGGTTGAAGGAGTTCATGCCGTCCTTGTGGAAACCGCCGGCGATGGTCCAGCTGTCCCAGCGTTCCCAGATGGTCGTCGCGCCCTGCATGACCGGGAAAAGCCACGACGGATAACCCTCCTGAAGGAGCAGCCGGTAGGCGACATCGGCGTGGCCGGTGAGCGTGAGGATGGGGTTGAGGTGGCTGATGCCGACAAACCCGGTGCTGAGATGCCAGCCCAGCTCGCGGATGTTGGCGACGAGCCGTTCGGCGGCGCGGGCACGCACCTCGATCGGCAACAGGTCGAAGGCGAGCGCGAGCAGGTAGGCGGTCTGCGTCTCTACCGCGAGCTGGCCGTCGGGGAGCAACCACTCCTTCTGGAAGGCGGCGCGGACGCGCTCGAACATGCCCTGGAACCGAAGGGCATCCGCCTCGCGTCCGAGCGCGCGGGCCATGCGGGTCATCTTGGCGGCGTCGTCCGCCCAGTAGGCGGTGGCAAGCAGGTTCTTCATCGGCGAATGCGTGCCGAAGGAGGTGTCGCTCGGGATGCAAAGCCAGTCGCCGTAGTTGTTGGCGAGTTTGTTGAGGCGGAGCCCGTCGGGGTTGTGGCGCTCGATCCAGTCGAGCCAGCGGACCATCGCGCCCCAGTGGCGTTCGACGACGCGGAGATCGCCGTAGATGCGCCACAGCGTATGCGGAATGATGATACCGGCGTCGGCCCAGGCGGCGGCGCCGCCGAGATTGCCGAGGCCGACGAAATTGATGTCCTCGCGCAGACGTGGCGCGACGTCGGGAAAAACCCCCTCCGGCGTCTGCGCGTCCTCGATATCGATCAGCCACTTGGTGAAGAAGGCGGCGACGTCCATGTTGCACATGGCGGTGCGACAGAAGACCTGCGCGTCGCCCATCCAGCCGAGACGTTCGTCGCGCTGCGGGCAGTCGGTCGGCACGCTGAGGAAATTGTCGCGCTGCGACCAGAGTCCGTTGAGCCAGAGTCGGTTCACGCCGGCGTGCGAGCACTCGAAATGTCCGGCGGGCGGCGTCGCGGAGTGGATGACGCAGCCCGTGACGGCGTCGGCCAGGGGCGCGCCGGGCAAGCCGGTGAGCTCCACGTATTGGAATCCGTGGAAGGTGAAGCGGGGCTCGAAGATCTCCACGCCTCCGCCGCGGCAGACGTAGACATCCGTGGCCTTGGCGCGGCGCAGGTTGGCGGTGTAAAGCGTGCCGTCGGCGTTGAGGCGCTCGCCATGGCGGAGCTGCACGCGCGTGCCGGCGGGCGCCTCGACCTTGAGCCGGACGTAGCCGGCGATGTTTTGACCCAGATCGTAGAGGTGAACGCCGGGGCCGACCTCGGCATGCGAGACCGGCGCGAGCGTCTGGGTGACGCGCACCGGCTCCGAACGCTGGGCGACGAGCGGAGCCTCCGGCGCGGCGACCTCGCGCGCGGGCAACCAATCGCGCGGCTCGCGACGGGCGTCGTAGGTCTCGCCCATCTGAAAGTCGGAGGAAAGGATCGGTCCGGTGGCGCATTGCCAGGAGCCGTCGGTGCCGAGCGTGAGGCGCGTGCCGTCGGCGAGCTCGACCTCGAGCTGCACGAGCAGGCTGTTTTCCAGCGAACCGTAGCGGCCGCGTTGTTCCTGCCAGCCGACGTAGCCGGTCCACCAGCCGTCGCCGAGCGTGGCGGAGAGCTCGTTGCGCCCCGTGGCGAGAAGCGTGGTGACGTCGTAGGCGCGGTAGTGGATGCGCTTGAAATAGTCGGTCCACTCGGGGGCGAAGAGATCCTCCCCCACCCGCTTTCCGCCGAGACACAGTTCAAAGAGGCCGCGCGCGGTGGCGTAGACCGTGGCTCGGCGGACGACGGCCGTCGCGGGCAACTCGAAGGCGCGACGAAACACGGCGGGCGTGCCGGGCTCGATCAATGTCGGAGCAACGGCCTCAGAATCGCGACGGATGATCTCGGGATCCGCGGCGATCCAGCGCGCGGACCAGTCGGCTTTTTCCAGCAAACCCATGGTCCAGAGCGCGGGCGAGGACCGGACCGAGGCGCCGGTCTCGTCCCAGACCTCGACGTCCCAGTGGCAGGCGTCGCGGGAGCGGAGCGGCGCGCCGGCGTAGACGACATGGGCGGCCTCGGAGCTCTCGACGCGACCGCTGTCCCAGCGGTCGGCCAGGCCGGCGGCGAGTTTCTCCGGCGTGCTGGCGACACGGATACGGTAGGCGAGCTGGCGCGCGCCGCGGCGAGGCGTTTCCAGGCACCAGGAAAGGCGCGGGGCGGTTTCATCGATGCCGAGCGGATCGACGAGGTATTCGCAGCGGAGACGGGTGATCGTTGTGGCGGACACGGCGGGAAAAGATGAGAGGAAAAGGAATGCGGCGTCTTGCGTCGACGCAGCCCAATAGGCGGCCGGGCTCAAGGGGCGGTGACCGTGACAACCACCCGGCGGTAACGGGTGAGACGCGGCGTTCCGTGGTCGGTGACGGCGAGGATGACGTGCATCGTGCCCGTGCCGGGCGGCATGACCCGGGAGGTCGGAACGGTGAACCACGCCTTCGACTGGTCGAAATCATGGATCTCGAGCGGCGCCCCCGTGCGCGAGTTGGACAACGTCACCGTGCCAGGCTCGCCGTAGTAAAACCACTGGTAGGAAAGCGCGTCGCCATCGGGATCGGTCGATCCCTCGGCGCTGAGATCAACACGCTCGCCGGGCTTGACCGTGATCTCGGCAGAAGTGGCGAGTCCGGGCACCGGCGGGTGATTCGCCGCCGCGTAGGGCCTGATGGTCCAATCCATACGCGCGGAAAAATCGTTCTGGAACGCCGGGCGCCACCGCCAGATCGTCTCGTGGTTGCCGGTGTGCCACTTGCCGTCCGCCCCCATCACCTCGTCCTCGGCGTTGGTCCAGATCGGGCGGGTCTCGGGTTGGAGAAACCATTTCCGCATGCGCGGAGTGTAAAGCTCGTAGCGGCCGCCCCACCCGCCCCAATCGGGATGCTCGGGCTCGTTGAGCCCGTTGGAAATCAGATTCAGAAACGAGGGCGTATCGCCTTCCATCAGGAACTTCCAGAGCGGGTATTCGGCCCCGAGCGGCCCCTTCGCACGGACGTTCGTGTCGAGCCACTCGTTGGTCACGAGGGAAAAGTCTCCGCCGGTGAAACGGCCGCTGAAGTTGTCGCCGCTGATGCCGCTCCAAGTCGCGTTATGGTAGGCGCCGCCGGCCCCGAGTCCGGGGCTCACAATGTAGAAAACGCCCGGAAAATTCTGGCGTATCCATGGACCGGAATCGTCCTGATCCGAGATCGTGTAAACGCGCAGCTTGGAAACGACACGGGCAAGCGCCTCGGGCGAACGCGTGGAACGAATTTTCCAAAGGGACTGGGCGAGCACGCTGGACCCGCCCCAAACAGAGATCCAAAGCGGGCGCGCATCGTCACGCTCGATCGCGCGGACGAGTTGCTCGGAGCCCGGGGAATCCTTGCCGTCGCCGACTCCTTGCATGCCGTAAACGGGCAAACCTTCGGCGACGAGGGCGATTAGCTGCTCGCCGGCGGGAAAGCCGGGCTCGTGCAGCTCGAGGTTATCCCGAACCTTCCCATACGCGGTCACGATCTGGCGGATACGGTCGGGGGCGACGTGGTTCTTCTGATGAATCGAAGTCGTCGCGACGAGCCCCTCGGTGTCGAAGTGGTTGGCGTAGGTCAGATAACGCACAAGCGACATGGCGTCGTCGGGCTCGTTCTCGATATCCGTGAGCACGAAGACGCGGGGCTTGTCCGCAGCGGCGATAGCGGCGGCGCAAACAAGGACGGCGAAAGCAGTAAGAATTTTTTTCACTTCTGCGGGCAACGGGGTTGTCTCAGGGGGATTTAGCGATGCGGGCGCGCCAGGCCGGATAGTCCTTGGCAAGCAGCCCGGCCGCCCATTCGCCGTGGTAATCGTAGCCGCTGCGCCGCTCATAATCGATCTCGGCGTAGGTGTAGACCGGGCGGGAGTCGCGGTCCATGTAGAGCGGGCGATCGGTGCCGAGCTCGTAGAAGCGGGCCCACAGCGGCGGCGCGGACGGATCCGCCACGAGGCGCCGTTCGACGCGGCCATTGTCGCCTTTTATCCGCTCGAGGCGCTGGCCGTGGATCACGACCGCGCGCAACCAAGCCACCGCGCCGTCGACGGCCGCCACCACCTCGGGCGAGGGATTTTCGATCCGCATCAAAAACCGGACGATATCCACGCTCTCGTCCCCGGAAAGCGAAGGCGGCTCAAATTTGCGGGCCCAGGCCGGAGCGAGGGTCTTTTCGTCGTGCTGCGCGCACCAAGCCGTCGGTTTTGTCTCTTGGACGATCTGCGTCTTGAGGATGCAGTCGATGCCACGGGCCACGGCGTCGGCGCATCGGGCGCGACGGCCGGAATCGACGAAGGCGAAAGGCTCCTGGCCGGCGGCGATGTCGCGCAAGAGCTCGAGCGCGTCGATCATCGCGCCGTCGTTGTAGGTGATGCGGGAATAGTAGCCGTGATCGCGCAACGGATAGAACTGGGGAAAACCTCCGTTCGGATACTGCGCGGCCAGGAGGTAATCCACGCCGCGAAGGACAGCGGCGCGGTATTTTTCCTCCCCGCCGGCCTGCGCGACCAAGGCGAGAAAGCGCATCGGCCGGGTCGTGGCATGGTTGTCGAGGGTGTTGGTTTCGCCCTTCTTTTCTATCTCGGCCAGAAGCCCGGGGGTGGGCGCGACCAGCAGATCGGAGTTCTTGGGCCAGGCGCCTTCGGGCGATTGGTAAAGCAGCACCGAGTCGGCGGCGGCGCGCGCCTCGGGCGAGGCATACCACGCGGCGTCGCGCTTCAGCAGGCCGGCGCCCCACTTCAAGCGCGAGGCGGCGGCGGGCGCCGGACGGGCGCAACGGTCCATGCGTGCGGCGAAATCGCGCAGGTAATCCTCGCGCCAACGGCTCACACCGCGCGCGCCATGGTGCACGCCCTCGGCCTCGGACGGAGAAGGATCGTCGGTCCACCAGTTCGGGAACCGGGCGGATGGACGGCTCGCGATTTCGGGCGCGGGCAGGACCGAGGTGATCTCGCCGGTCGCGCCGTCGAGGCCGGGCACGTTGCTCGCGATGGAGTAGGCGAAGACCTTGGGGTCGCGCGGGCAGAAACGGACACGCAGCCGGCCGGCGCCGTCGTCATGCGCGGCGATGGTTTGGTTGCCCATCGTAAGGCGCGCCTCGGGCGGACCGACGATCTTGGCGCCGGCCGGTATGGGCAAAGAAAGCTCCACGATACTGAAGATCTCCACGTGATCGGCGGCGATGGTCAGCCGATCAAAGCGGGCCTGCGGTCGGTCCCAGGCGCGGACGAAGCGACCGCCCCAGCCAGGCGAGGCGGGATCGGCAGGATCGCCGTGCAGGAGCCAGTTCACCGAGGGCGTGTCGCCCATCTTGATCACGCCGCCGAGGTGCTGCGCGAAGTAATCGCCGAGCGCTCCGCGACCCGCGATGTGGCTGGCGACAAAGGATTGGTTGCCCCACTCGCCCGATTGGTCGCCACCGAGAAAATAGCCGCGGTAGGTGGAATTGGCCTCGATGATCCAGAGAGACGGGAAGTGATCGACGAGATACTGGTAGGCGTCGGGGCCCCATTTTTTGTTGGGTCCGCCGATGTAGTAGACGCGGAGCCGGGGCAGGATGTCGGGGGCGTCGTGCAAGGCCTGGGCGAGCTCCTCGAGCGCGCCCCAGACGAGCACGTGCAGCGGACGGGGATCGTCGCGGCGGGCGCGGCGCACGATCCAGTCGGAGCCTTCCGTCGCGCCGCGCAGCCCCGAGTAGGGAGCGGGTTTGACGCCGCCCTGCTTGGTCAGGGCGCGAAGTGCGTCGGGCTCGGGATAGGCGGCGGACCAAGTGCGGAGATTGGGAAAATCCCGCGCGTAGGCGTCGATCACCTCCAGGATCTTGTCCTTGCCCTCGCGTTCGAAGGGCGAGGAGACGAGGCCCTCGATCTCAAGCGTGTCGGCGTAGAGCAGCAGGTGCGCCATCGACTGGTAGTCGTCGGGATCGGTGCCGCCGATGTCGCTGGTCACGACGACCCGAGGACGTGAGGGACGCGCCGGATCCGCGAACACGCGCCCCTCCACCGCGACCAGCGCGACAGCCAACAGAAAGACTCTCCGGATCCTCTTCACGGGTGGCCGCCGCCGGATTCAAGCGCCCGCTCAGGCGCGCTCGGCCTCGAGTTGCTCGAGAGACTTTCCAGACGTGTCGGGCATGAAGAAAAAGCCCACGCCGCCGCTGATCGCGAGGAAGAGCGTGAGGAGGCCGGCGATCTGGCCGATGCCCTTGTCGGCGAGCACGGGAACGAAGAAGCTCCACACGCCGAGGATGACGCGCGCGACGCCGAAGGTGACGCCCTGCGCGGTGCTGCGGAGCATGGTCGGGAAGAGCTCCTGGCTGAAAACCTTGTAGAAGGCCTCGCCGGCCAGCGCGCCGCCGGCGGAGAAGAGGATGATGTTGGCCAGCACCACCGGAATGCTGAAGGGGAGGAAGAGCAGCATGCCGTAGGCGATCACCTGGACCACGGCGCCGATGCCCCAGAGCGTGCGGCGGGTCTTGTAGGTGCCATCGGAGTGGCGCATGAACACGAGCACGGTGACGAGCATCGCGATCACGAAGCCCGAACAGGAAAGAAGAACGCTCGAGACGGGGCCGCCGGCCTTGAGCGTCTCGATGATGTAGGGGTTGAAGAGACCGGCGGTGCCGGCGGCGAGATTCCAGAAAAGGTAGATCGTCGCGGTCCAGACGAGGGCGCGGAAATTTCGTCCGGAGAACAGGGCGCCGATGCTCTGCTTCACGACGGCGGAACTGGCGGCCTCCTTCCAGCGCGCGGATTCGGTCAGCCCCTGGCGCAAGGCCCAGGTGACGACCGCGACGACGAAGAGGTGCAGCAACACGATGCGCGTGCCGAGCAGCTGTTTCTCGGGGGGAAGGATCGAGGAGAAGGTGGCGGCGAGGACAAAGACGATCACCGGACCGAGGCACCAGGAGATCTGGGTGAAGCCGAGCAGCTTGCCGCGGGCCTTGGCCGGGGCGAATTCGCCGACCAGCGCGAGCGAGGTGGGCACGTCCGCGCCGACGGCGAGGCCGATGATCACGGTGCCGAGGAAGAGCATCTCGCGGTTGACCGCGAAGGCGGCGAGCAGGATGCCGATCGCGTAGACGATGAGGTCGAACTGGTAGATGCGTTTGCGGCCGAGCTTGTCGCCGAGCCAGCCGCCGACGATGGCGCCGACCGCGCAACCGATGGCGTTCGGTCCGATGGCGGCGAGCGTGCCGACCTCGCCCTTGGAAAGGGAAAAGGCCTTCTCGAAGTTCACCATGCCGACGCCGAGGCCGACGATGGATCCGGCGTCGAGGTAGGAGGCCATGCCGGCGAGAGCGGACCATTTCCATTGCTGGCGGGTGATGGTGCCGGAATCGGCGGTCGCGGCTTGGGGGACGGGGGCGGGGGCGAGGTTCTGACTCATGGGGTGTTGAAAGAGGAAGGCGATCGGGGCGCGAAAACGGGCGCGATCAGCGAACGGGGATCCAGACGCTCATGTCGGTGTCGCCGCGATTGCCCCAGGCGTAATAGGGCACGGCCTTGACCTTGATCGTTCGCGGGGCGCGGGTCTCGACCTCGCGATAAAGCTGGTTCTCGCCCCAATCGGCGCGGCGCAAGGCGAGGGCCTTGAGCGTGAACGTGAGGACCTCGGCGTTGGCGATCTTCTCGCGCCTGGCGACGAAGCCGGAGGGAGAGGAGAGCGAGATCGCCACGTCCGTGAGCTTCACGCCCGCGGGGAGATCGTTCGCCTCGAGGCAATAGACGAGCGGGCCGTATTTGATCGCGACCTGGTTGACGGTCTCCTCGACGAGCGGGTTGGCCTCCCAGAGCGTCGGACGAAATTCCATGACGAAGTCCACGGTGTCGCCGGCCTTCCACGCGCGCTTCACGTCGGCGTAGGACCCGGGCTTCAGCTCGGCGGCGAAGGCCTTGCCGTTGACGCGGAGGGTGGCGCCGTCCCGTAGCCAACCGGGGACGCGGAGCTTGAGCGTGACCTCGCGATCGGGGGCCTCGTCGACGATGAGTTTGACCGCGCCGGACCATGGGTAGTCGGTCTGCTGGCGAAGTTTTACGCGCGAGCCGTCGAGCCAACGCGTGTCGAGGGCGCTGGCGGCGTAGAGGTTGACCCAGACGGTGTCCGGCGAGAGCGCGTAGACGTAGTTGTGCGCCTCGGTGATGACGCGGACGACGTTCGGCGGACAGCAGAAGGAGGACTTGATGTTGGGCTCGCGCGTGCGCGACCAGCGGAGGGGAACCCTGAAGTCCTCGAGCTTCTTGAGCGGGTTGACGTAGAAGTAGCGGGTGCCCTCGAGGCTGATGCCGGGGAGGATGCCGTTGTAGAGCGTCTGCTCGAAGAGGTCGGCGAGATGCGCGTCGCCGGTGAGGGCGAGCTGGCGCCACATCCACATGCCGTAGCCGATGGTGGCGCAGGTCTCGTTGTAGGCGGTGAGGTTGGGCAGCTGGTAATCACGGCCGTAGGCCTGATGGACGGTCTTGATCTGCGGGTGCAGCTTGGCCGGGGCTCCATCGGGCGAGGCGCCGTCGTAGAGCGCGCCGGTCATGCCGGTGATGTAGAGCTTCTGGCCGGCGACGTCCTCGGAGAGCGCGGCGAGCGGCTTCATGAGCGTGGCGTCGCCATCCTCGGCGTAGAGGTCGGCGACGCCGGCGTAGAGGTAGTTGGCGCGGACCGCGTGCCCGACGGCCTCGGTGCTCTCGCGGAAAGGCGTGCGGTCCTGATTGTGGTCGGAGGCGACCGCGGGCGGGACGAGGTTGCGGATCTCGATGAGCCGCTTCGCCAGCTCGAGGTAGCGCGGCTCGCGGGTGACGCGGTAGAGCTCGACCACGCCCATGTAGTGGGAGGGGCAGATGGCGTTCTGCGCGAGCTCGAGCGGGCGCTCCTTGCAAAGACGGTCGATGTAGTCGGCGGCCTTGATGGCGCAATCGAGCAACGTCCGCTCTCCCGTCACGCGATAGTGGATACAGGCCGTCGTGATCAGATGGCCCATGTTGTAGGTCTCGAAGTGTTCGCGGTCCTCGAACTCCTTCGCCACCACGCCGGTCTGGCCGCGGCGCTGCGGGACGATCTTCTGGGTGTGCAGGTAGCCGTCCTCGCGCTGGGCCTTCACGATGACGGGGATGATCTCGTCGATCTGCTTGAGCAACGCGGGGTCGCGCTCGACCGCGTAGAGTTGCACGAGCGCCTCGAGCCACTTGAGGAAGTCGCCGTCGTTGAAGGGCGGGCCGTGGGGCTTGCCGTCGCCGCGCCCTTCGCCGAGGCCGGCGGCCATGAGGAAGTTGTCCCAGGCGTGGCTTTCGTCGGGATCGGAGAAAATGGTCCAGAGGTGCGGCACCATCACCTCGCGCGCGACCTCGTAGCGGTCTCCGAGCAAGCCGCCCCGCCAACGCACATCAGCCAGATCCGGCATATACATGACGGCGTGCGGCGAACGGGTGTTATCGATCAGAGCCTTCTCGCCCGCCGAGGCGGTGAAGGAACCCGCGGCCGCGACAAAGGCGAAAAGGGCGAGGACGGAGCGGCGCAAATGCATCATCGTGGGGATGAGTCGGGGAAGATTTCAGGTTTGAACGACCTGGCGCACGGCACGGCGCCAGCCTTCGCTCAAACGATCCACGGCGGCGGCCTCAAGCCGAGGCGAATAAAGGATCTCTTCGCGCGGCCGGGCGGCCAGAGCCTCGATGGTGGGCGCGACGCCGAGGCCCAGCTGCGCGGCGAGCACGGCGCCGAGGGGGGAGCAATCAGGCATGGCGGACACGCGCAGCTCGGCCGCGCAGAGATCCGCGCAGAGCTGCATGAGAAAAGCGCTCGCGGTCGGCCCGCCGTCGCCGTGAAGGGAAACAAGCGGCACGCCCGCCTCGACGCGCATCGCCTCCAAGGCGTCACGCACCTGGAAGGCGATAGATTCGAAGGCGGCGCGCGCGACGTGGCGCCGGTCGCTGTGGCTGGAGAGGCCGAGGATGGCGGCGCGCGCCTCGGGGCGCCAATGGGGCAGGCCGAGACCCGTGAAGGCGGGCACGAGATGGACGCCGCCGTTGTCGGGCGCGGCGAGGGCGAGCTGCTCGAGCGCGGGCACGTCGGCGGCGAGACCGAGCTGGTCGCGCAGCCAGGTGAGCGTGGAGGCCGAGGAAATGATGATGCCCTCGAAGGCGTAGGTCGGCCGACCGCCGTGCGACCAGGCCAGCGCGGTGAGCACGCCCTGCGTGGAGAAACGCGGCGTGGAGCCGATGTTGAGCAGCAGCGAGGAGCCGGTGCCGAAGGTGACCTTGGCGGCGCCGGGCGCGTAGCAACGCTGGGCGAAGAGCGAGGCCTGGGAGTCGCCCATCACACCGCGGATCGGCAGGGGCTTCGCGAGGGCGCCCTCGAGCGTGGTCTCGCCAAAGGACGCCGAGCTGTCGCGGACCTCGGGCAAGGCGCGGGCGGGGACTTCCCACAGCGCGCAGAGCTCGTCGTCCCACGCCATGCGGCGGATGTGGAAAAGCAGGGTGCGGGAGGCGTTGGTCGAGTCGGTCGCGAAGACGCGGCCGCGGGTGAGGCGGTAGACGAGGTAGGCGTCGATCGTGCCGACGAGCGCGGAGCCGTCGGCGAGCTTGCCGGCGAGCCCGGGCGCGTTGCGCACGAGCCACTGGAGCTTCGAGCCGGAGAAGTAGGCGTCGAGCTTGAGGCCGGTCTTGGCGTGGACGAGGGGCTCGAGGCCGGCGGCGGCGTGCGCGGTGCAAAACTCGTCGCCGCGGCGGCACTGCCAGACGAGGGCGTGGTGCAGCGGGCGGCCGGTTTCGCGTTCAAAAACGACGATGGTCTCGCGCTGGTTGGTGATCGAGAGCGAGGCGATTTCCCTCACGCGCGAAGCCTGGCGGGCGAGCAGGGTGCGAAGCACCGAAAGGGTGTTTTGCCAGATCTCCTCCACGTCGTGCTCCACCCAGCCGGGACGCGAGTAAAGCTGCCGGTGCTCGCGGGACTCGCGGTCGAGCGAACGACCGTCGGCGTCGAAGAGCAGCGCCTTCGTCGCGGAGGTGCTTTGGTCGAGGGCGAGGAAGAGCATCGGAGGGAAGGTCGACGTCGTCGGTCCGCGGGGCGACGACGATCAGGGGAAACCGGGAAATCAGCGGGCGAGAAGCTCGAGGGCGGCGGCGGCGAGCCCCTCCATCGAGATGCCGTAGTGGCGGAAGAGATCGGCCTGGGCGCCGGTGACGGTGTCCTCGTCGGGAAAGCCGACCATCTTGAAGCGCGGGGCCAGGCCGGCCTGGAGCAAGGTCGAGGCGACGGCCTCGCCCACGCCGCCCGCGAGCATGTGCTCCTCGACGGTGACGACGGCGCGGCACTCGCGGCCGGCGGCGAGCACGGCGGCGGTGTCGAGCGGCTTGACGGTGTGCAGGCTGAGCACGCGGGCGGAGACGCCGCGCTCGGCGAGCAGGGCGGCGGCGAGCAGGGCGTGCACGACGGTCTCACCGTTGGCGATGAAGGCGACGTCGCGGCCCTGATGCAGGGTGAGCGCCTTGCCCGGCTCGAAGGTCGCTCCCGCGGGGGCGAGGTCGAGCATGGCGGCCTTGCCGAAGCGAACGAAGACCGGACGCGTGGCGCGGGCGGCGTAGCGGATCGCCTCGCGGGTCTCGAAGTTGTCGGCGGGGACGAGGATCGTGACGTTGTGGATCGCGCGCAGGACGGCGAGGTCGTGCAGCGAGTGATGAGTGGAGCCCAGCGCGCCGTAGCTCACGCCCGAGCTGATGCCGACGAGCACGGCGGGGACGTTGGAGTAGCAGACGTCGTTCTTGATCTGCTCGAGCGAGCGCGCGGTGAGAAAGCAGGACGGCGAGACGCCGAAGGCTTTTTTGCCGCAGGCGGCGAGGCCGGCGGTGATGCCGACGAGGTTTTGCTCGGCGATGCCGACCTCGACGATCTGCTTGGGCAGGGCCTTGCCGAAGGGGGCGAGTTTGCCGGAGCCGCGGGAGTCGGAGGTGACGGCGACGATGTTGCGGTCGACGGTGGCGAGGGCCTGCAGCGTGTCGGCGAACTCCTCGAGGTTGGCGCGACCCTTTTTGAGGCCGAGTTTCTCCACCATCGCCTTGGCGGCGGGCGTGAACATGGACGGGGCGGGCGCGCTCATGCGGCGGCCTCCTGGAATTTGTGTTCGGCGGCCTCGAGCTCGGCGAGAGCCTGGGCGAGCTCGGCGTCGCTCGGCACGCCGTGGTGCCACTTGCCGACGTTTTCCATGAAGCTCACGCCCTTGCCCTTGACGGTGTTGGCGATGACGAAAAGCGGCTTGCCGGGATGCGGCGTCGAAAGCGCGGCGGACAACTCGGCGTAGTCGTGGCCGTTGACGGAGCGGACCTCCCAACCGAAGGCGCGCCATTTGTCGTCGAGCGGCTCGTTGGACATGACGTCGCGGGTGTGGCCGGTGATCTGGAGCGTGTTGTGGTCGAGGATGGCGACGAGGTTGTCCAAGTCGTAGTGGGCGGCGGCCATGGCGGCCTCCCAATTGGAGCCCTCGGCCAGCTCGCCGTCGCCGAGGAGGGTGAAGACGCGGTAGGCGGCGCCGTCCATCTTGGCGGCAAGCGCCATGCCGAGGCAGATCGGCAGACCGTGGCCGAGCGCGCCGGTGTTCATCTCCATGCCGCGGATCTTCCGCGTCGGATGGCCGACATAGTAGCTCTTGTAGTGGCAGACGGTCGCGAGATCGGAGTCGGGGAAATAGCCGCGGTCGGCCATGACGGCGTAGAGCGCCTCGACGCAGTGGCCCTTGCTCTGGACGTAGCGGTCGCGGGTCGGCGAATCCGCGGTCTCCGGCATGATCGCGAGCACGCGGTTGTAGAGCAGGTTCAGGATGTCCAGGCAGGAGAGGCCGCCGCCGGTGTGGCCGGCCCCGGCCTCGTGGATGAGGCGGAGCATGCGCCGGCGCAGGGCGAAGCTCTTCAACGCGAGATCGCGGTCGGTCATGGAAAAACGGCGGACGAACGGGCGGGCGATCGGGAGGCGGAGGGCGGCAGGATCACTCCTGCGGCGCCTCGTGGTGGTAGACCTCCCAGCCAAGATAGCGGCCGAAGGCTTCGGCGAGGACGGCGGCGCTGTGCGAGGCGTTCATCACGACGTGGTGCTCGAAGCCCTCGCGGCAGACGTGGCGCATGAGTTTCTGGAGCTTGGGCACGCGGGCGACGGCGCGGTTGCCGAAGGTCTTGAGCTCGTCGTTGGTGAGCTCGCCCTCGCCGACGTAAGTGCGGATGCGGCCGGTGGCGTCGTCGGTGGTGATGCGACCGTAGGTGAGCGGCGCGGCGGGGGTGCGGCCGTCGAGGGCGCCCCAGGTGTTTTCGACGCCGAGGGTGGAGCCGAGGATGGGCGCGTTGAGGACCTTGATGTCGGGGAGGAAGGACTTGGCCCAGTTGCCGCAGTGGAAGAGGACGCACTTGTCGTCGGCGGCGCCGTAGTTGTTGTTCCAATCCACGAGCGCGGAGGGCGAGCTCGAGGCGAGCTGCATCGCATACATCGTGAGCACGCCGGTGACGTCGACCTCGCACGCGCTGGGCAGGAAGCTTTCGCTCATCATGCTCATCGAGGTGCAGACGTTGCAGCCGTGGTTGGCCTGCACGGAGGTCCAGCACTGGATGGCGGTGGCGTCGAGGTGGTTGGCGGCGACGAAGTCGTCGAGCACGATGCCGAGGCGCGCCATCTGGGCGAGCTTGGCGGGCGGGACGGCGGTGGCGTTGGCGTAGGCCTTGATCTCGTCGACCTTGGCCACGAGGCGCTTGTCGCCCTCGGCGATCTTGCCGGCGGCGCCGAGGATCTCGGAGAGGTCGACGGTGGTGACGCTGACGCCGTGGCGCTCGAGGATCTTTTCCGAGTAGCGGACTGTGTTGAAGGCGCCGGGGCGCGCGCCGACGGCGCCGATGCGCACGCCGCGCAGGCCGCGGACGACGCGGCAGACGGCGACGAACTTCAGCAGGTCGGCGCGGAAGGAAGCGTCGAGCGGATGGACGACGTGTTTGTCGGTGAGCGAATAAGGGATGCCCGCCTGGCGGAGGTTGTTGCAGACGGAAATCTTGCCGCAGAAGGCGTCGCGGCGGCGGATGACGTCGAGCTTGTCGAGGTCGTCGGGGTAGCCCTGCACGAGCACGGGGACGTTGAGCCCGGAGAGCTTGAGCGTGTCGGCCACGCCTTTCTCGTCGCCGAAGTTCGGCAGGCACACGAGGACGCCGGCGATCTTGTCGCGCTGGCGCCGGAAAAGGTCGGCGCACTTGCGGGCGTCGTTGTGCGTCTCCACGCCCCCGAGCTTGGTCTCGGAGGGATCGAGCATGACGGCCTCGATACCGAGCTCGCCGAAAAGGCGGACGATGTCGGCGCGCGCCTCGGGCACGAGCTTGTCGGGAAAGAAGTCGCGGTTGCCAAAGATGACACCGAGAGCGACGGGAGCGGGTTTCATGAACGGGAAAAAGCCTCCGTGGAGGCGACGGGCGGGGTTGGAGACGGAGGATAGCAAAATAATCCGGGAGTCTCCTCCGCCATACCCCGGAATACTTGCAGGATACTAATATCCGGCCGTCTTGGGCGACCAAGGGCGACGGCGCGGGGTTTAAGCGGCGATTTCAGGGAAAAAAACGTCCGCCGCAGGGCATGCGGCGGACGTGAGGACGAGATCGTCGGAGCGCGGCGCGGATCAGGCGCGGCGGCGGCGGCGAACGAGGCAGCCGCCGAGGGCGGCCATACCGGCGAGGAGGCCGAAGGAGGCCGGCTCGGGAACGGCGGCGAAGGTCACGTTAAGCATGCTCCCGTCGACCGAGTAGAAGGGAACGTAGAGACCCTGGAGACTGCCGCCGAAGTTCGTGCCGATAAGACCGGGGTTGCCGGTGAGGCTGCCGCCGAAACTCAGGAGATGATAGGACGAGCCGGTCTCCAAGACGCCCGCGGTAAGCGGGTTGAAGTCGAACGTGAGCGAAGAGAAGCTCACCGAGCCGGTGGACGAAATTTGATCGCTCGCGCCCGCGGCGGTGGCGGCAAGATCAAACTTAAGGGTGGCGCCGGTAAGGGAGAGGCCTCCGGTGGTGAGGGTGCCGGCGGCGCCGTCGGTCGCGCCGGGCGAGAGGAAGGAGCCGGAGAGGGCGTTGACCTGGCCCGCGATCGAACCGGTTCCCGCGAGGGTGCCGAGGTTGTTGACGGTGGTGACGGCGGCGCTGGTGCCGAGGGCGGAACCCTCCCCGAAGGTGAGCGACTGCCCGCTGCCCGCGGCGAGCGCGCCCGCGGTGGTGCTGCTCTGCTGTCCGCCGACCCGGAAGGTCGTGGCGGTGAGAATGGCGTCCACGTAGGCGACCGCGCTGGGGCTGCCCGTCACATAGACCGGCTGTCCGACCTTGAGATTCAGGCTGGCGGTGGTGTCGGCGCCCGTGAGGGTGACGGTAGTGACCGCGAGCTGGCCGTTGGCCAAGGTGGAGACATTGGCGCCGGTGGTGCCGACCGAGGAGATCCGGCCGCCGTTCACCACGAGCGTGCTGGGACTCACGCCGTCTCCGATCGTGTTCGCACCGCTGTTGAACTGGGCGTTGGACAGCGTGACCGCGCCGGCGCCCTTCTGGGCGAGGCCGATGGCGCCGTTGGCGGTAAGGGTCGTGGCAAACGCGTCGGAACGGTTGAAGGCCAGGGTGCCCGAGCCGGTTCCGTTCACGATCGCGATCGAGTCGACGCCCGCCTTGGTTGCATCCGAATCATGGGCCGGGGCAAGCGAGCCGGTGGTCCCGCCGTTGCCCAGCTGGATCGTGCCAGTCCCGGTGATGCGGGTGCTGCCCTGGTAGGTGTTGTTGCCGGCGAGAATCAGCGTCCCGGTGCCGGATTGCTGGATCACCATGCGCGAATCGGCCGGGACGGAAGCGCCGGAGTTGTCGGCCATGTTCGACGCGATGATGGTGGTTCCGGCGCCGGTCACGTCGCGCATGCGGTAAAGGTCGGAGGTGTTCGAGCCGTTGAGGTAAAGATTACCCCCGGAGGAGCCCAAGGTGACCGTCTTGCCGGACGCGGTGATGTTGTTGTTGATGAAAGCGAAAACGCCGATCGTGCTGTTGCTCGTCGAGGCGTTGTTGCTCATGTTCATAGTCGTGGCGGCAAGCGTGAGGCTGTTGCTGCCCTGGAACACGATGCTGCGGTTGATCGTGGTGGAGTTCTTCGAGATCGTGCGATCCTGGCCCACCGCCTCGAGCGTGTTGGCGTAGGTGTTGTTTCCGATCGTGAGGGTGCCGCCGGAGGCGGGGCCGAAAGGCTGGTCGCTGTTGATCTTGAAGACCGTGTTCACATTGGCCTGCAGACCCAGCGTGGTCGTGCCGGTGTAGGTGTTGGTCCCGTTGATCTGAAAGGAACTGCCGCCCAAAGTGGTGCTATAGCGAGCGCCGAGGGCGATGTTCGAAGCCACCGTGCCGCCGTCGGCGATCACACCGCCAAGGACGACGTTGCTGTTGGCGCCCGTGGCGAGGGCGGTGGTGCCCGCGCGGATGGTGACCGTGGACGCAGTCGCGCCGGTCGACAGATCGATGTCGCCGAAAGTGACGGTCTGCGTGCTCAGGTTGTCGATCGTCTTGGCGCCGGCGGCGACCGGGCTGATCTTGCCCGCGATGGACAGCGGATTGTTGGAGGTGCTGACCACCGTCGAACCCGGGCCGTTGATCGTCAGGCCACCGTTCAAAGCCAAGGGCGCGGAGATGACATTCACCGCGCCGGCCAAGCCGCCCGAAGTGATGGAGGCGGAAGCGGAGGCCATGGCCAGCGGCGTGGCGTTGTTGCTCCGCACCGTGGTGGTCCCGGTTCCGGAGGTGTCGCCGAGGACGAGCGTGGTGAGCCCGGTCCCCAAGGCGGCGGAAATGTCGACGGTCTGGGAAACGCCGCCGAAGGCGCCGCTGACCGTCGCGGTGTCTCCGGAGCTCGGAGTGCCCGTGGACGGGGTCCACGTGGCGGCCGTGTTCCAATCCTGGGCGGTGGTGCCGTCGTTGGGAGCCAGGGTGTAGGTCACGCCGTAGACCGACGGAACATAGAGACCGGCAAGGCCGAGGGTGGCGATGGCGCCAAGCAGGGCGCGCGTGTTTTTGCTGTTAGTCATGGGGTTTGGGGTGTCTGGAAAAAACTTGGAAATCGGCCGAAAACGCGTCCGACGGACGCTCCCGAACACGGAGCCGAAAAGATCGTTACGATGAGGGGGTTGTTGAGGAAATCGGGAGGCGCGACGTCGAAGGGGTTTGATCGCGACCTCTGAAAGCGGAAGCAGCCCTAGAAAGAAAATCGGCCCCCGCACAAGAAATTTGTCATATTTTCCGGAATATTGTCGTGGTTTTGGCAATAACTTCCAGTATCATAAGCTTCATGATCGTCTCCTTCGACCCCAATCGCCCCGACTTCGCGCCGTATGGGTTTTCCTGCGTGCGCTGGACGCCCTCGCCGATGAAGCGCCCGGACCACCACGACGAGATCGAGGTGAACGTGCTGAACGAGGGCTGGGTGATCTATCTGCTCGGCGGAAGAAAAGTGCGTATCGAAGGAGGCCAGCTGGGCGTTTTCTGGGCAGCGATTCCGCACCAGATCGTCGATTTCTCCCCGGGCATGAGCTACTTCGTCGTGACCATACCGCTCGCCTGGTTCCTGCAATGCCAGCTGCCGGACCGCTTCGTGCAGCCCCTGCTGCAGGGCGAGGTAATCCGCCAAAAACTCGGCGTCGACCGCATGCGCCACGACCAGGAACTCTTCGCCCAATGGGAACAGGACCTGTCCAACCCGAGCGACGAGACCCATCGCGTCGTCATGCTGGAGATGGAGGCGAGGCTTCGTCGCATCATACCCACCCTGCCCTCCAGCGCCGGAGGAGCGCGCGCCCGCCGCACCCGGGCCCCGAGTCTCCAAGGCCGGGCGCTGAACAAGGTCGAGCAAATGGCCTGCCTCATCGCCCGCCGCTACACCGAAAAACTCACGGTCGAGGAGATCGGCCGCGAGGTCGGCCTCCACCCCAACTACGCCATGGGACTTTTCAAAAAGACCTTCGGCACCACGTTGATCGATTACCTCACGCACCATCGCGTGTCGCACGCGCAACGCCTGCTCGCCACCACCGACGAGAAGATCGTCGAGATCGCGTTCGGATCGGGATTCAACTCGATCAGCCGCTTCAACGAGGCCTTTCGCCGCGAATGCGGCTGCACGCCCCGAGCCTACCGCCTGCAGCACGCGGCGAAGACCTAGGCTCGCGCCCGCCAGGCAAGCCCGCGGCCGGGTCGGCCGCTCACCGACGAATGCTCGCGACCCGCCCGAAAGAGCGCCGACGCGCGACGCCCTCATCTTAGGATTCCGTCCAATCGTGCACCGCGAGCGGGAGACCGCGACACCCGCCAAGGCGTAGCCTAGAAGAGTTCCCTTCAGACGCGTTTTCACCGTCCCTGGAATAAAAACACGTCTCCCGCCGCAACCTTCCCGGCCAAACCCCGTCTATCGTTTCTTAAGGCATTACCCCGCCATGACCCTCCCCTCCCCACGATGGCTTCTCGCCACCGCCTTCCTGGCCTTGTCCCTCCCGGTTAACGCCCAGGACGCCGCCCCATCCCCGGACGCCGCCCTTGTTCAGCGCGCCGAGAAAATCGTCTCCGCGCTCGCGCTGCCCGACGCGGCGCAGGCCGCGAGGATCCGCGATGTAGTGGCCGCCCAATACGCCGCGCTTCGTCCCGTTCATGACGCGCGCGACGCCGCCATCCAGGTCGCCCGCGCGCAGGCGGACGCGGACAAACCGGCGAGCGAGGCCGCCGTTCGCGCCGCGCGCGACACCGCCACCGCCCGCCAGTGCGAGTTGCACTACGCCTTCCTCGCCCGCCTCGCCGCCGAGCTCTCCGCCGCCCAGGTCGAGCAGATCAAGGACGGCATGACCTACGGCGTCGCGCCCAACACCTACCGCGTCTATCTGGAAATGCTGCCCGACCTCAGCGCCGAGCAACGCGGCCAGATCCACGCCTGGCTCCTCGAGGCGCGCGAACACGCCATGGACGCGGGCTCCTCGCAGGAAAAACACGGCTGGTTCGGAAAATACAAGGGCCGCATCAACAACTACCTCTCCAAGGCAGGCTACGACATGAAAAAAGCCGAGCGCGACATGTTCGCCCGAAAAAAGCCCGCCGAAACCGTCTCCAACTAAGCCGCCGCCCCAACCCGTCCTCCCCCGAAAATGAAACGCCGCCCCTCTCCCGCCGCCCTCGCCCTGATCGCATCCGCCGGATTGCTCCTCGCCTCCGACGCCTTCGCGCAAGGCTATCCCCGCATCCCCGCCGAGGTTCAGGCCGCCGCGGACGCCAGGCGCGCCGTCGACGCCAAACGCGCCCGGGAGCTCTGGGCCTCGCAACAGGCCGATCTCGCCGCCTGGGCCGCGAAAGGGAAGCCCTTCATCCCGGGCGCCGAAAAACCCTCCGACCTCCCGCAGGCCAAGATCCCCGCCTTCCCCGGCGCGGAGGGCGGCGGCATGTTCACCTTCGGCGGACGCGGCGGACGCGTCTACGTCGTCACCAACCTCGACGACTCTGGTCCCGGCTCCTTCCGCGAGGCCTGCGAGGCCGTCGGCCCCCGCGTCGTCGTTTTCAACGTCTCGGGCATCGTTCGCCTCGAGAACCGCGTCGTGATCCGCGCGCCCTACATCACCATCTCCGGCGCCACCGCCCCGGGCGACGGCGTCTGCGTCGCCGGCAACACCGTCGAGCTGGAGACCCACGATGTCCTCATCCGCCACATGCGCTTCCGCCGCGGAGCCCTCGACGCCACCGAGCGCAACGACTCGATCGGCGGAAATCCGGTCGGCAACATCATGATCGACCACGTCTCCGCCTCCTGGGGCCTCGACGAGAACATGTCGATGTATCGCCACATGTTCGACCACGACGGCGATCCCAAGACCCCCGAGCACAAGCTCCCCACGGTCAACATCACCATCCAGAACTCGATCTTCTCCGAGGGCCTCAACACCTACCACCACGCCTTCGGCTCCACCATCGGCGGCGCGAACAGCACCTTCCACCACAACCTCTGGGCCTGCAACACCGGCCGCAATCCGAGCGTCGGCATGATCCACGACTTCACGTTCGTGAACAACGTGATCTTCAACTGGCGCCATCGCACCATCGACGGCGGCGACCACCGCAGCTTCTACACCATCCTCAACAACTACTTCAAACCCGGCCCCGGCACGCCCGGCGGCGACGTCGCCTTCCGCATCCTCAAGCCCGAATCCGAGCGCTCCAAGACCGTCCAGGACCATTTCGGCAAGGCCTACGTCGCCGGCAACGTCGTCGAGGGCAACGAACGCGTCACCCGCGACAACTGGGACGGCGGCGTCCAGCCCGACGTCAAAAAGACGCCGCTCGCCGAGGTCCTCGCCGCCATCCGCGCCGACGCGCCTTTCGCCCACGCCCCCATCACCGTCCAAAGCGCGGTCGACGCCTACGCCTCCGTGCTCGCCGGCTCGGGCGCCACCCTTCCCCGTCGCGACGCCGTGGATACGCGCGTCGTCGGCATGGTCCGCTCCGGCAAGGTCGGCGGGGCCCGCGCCACGCCCGAGGACTCCGCCCGCGCCTCCGCGGTCGGCTACGCGGACAACTGGGTGAAGGAACTCGAGGAAGGCGTCACCAAGGGCTTCATCACCAACCCCGCGCAGGTCGGAGGCTACCCCGAATATCGCGGCGAGCCCTACAAGGACACCGACGGCGACGGCCTGCCCGACGCCTGGGAAAACGCCCACGGTCTCGACCCGAAAAACGCCGCCGACGCGGCCGCCGATCTCAACGGAGACGGCTACGCCAACATCGAGGACTTCATCAACGGCCTCGACCCGCGCGCGCCGAAGACCGACTGGAGCGACTTGAAAAACAACGTCGACCCCCGCTCGAAGACCGCGGCCGCGCGCTGATCTTCGTCGTCACGTCCCACACCGAACGCCTCGCCCTTCCCGGCGGGGCGTTCGCGCGCCCCGCCTTTCCGGTCAGCCTCCTCCCCTTCCCCATGCGCCTGCCCCCACTTCTCCTCGGACTCGCCCTGCCCCTCTTCGCCGCCTGCTCCACCAAACCCGCCGCTACGAGCGTCAAACCCGCGACCGCTACCTCGTCGATCACGGCGCCGACGCAGACCTCCTCCAAAAACACCCGGAACATCCTCGCCGCGCTCAAACTCGCCGACGCCGCGCAGGAAACCCGCGTTCGCGAACTGCTCGACGTCCATTTCACCGCGCTCGCCGCCTGGCACCGCGCAAACGACGCCCGCCTGAAAGATCTCTGGCGAGACTTCGACGCGGCCCGCTCCGCCAAGGACACGCCCGGGGCCGATGCCGCGCTCGCGAAGATCGGCGAAGTCTACGCCGGCTTCCGCCCCGCCCGCGAAAAAACCTTCGCCGCGCTCGGCGCCATCCTTACGCCGGCCCAGATCGAGAAAATCGAGGACGTCCTCACCATCGACAAGGTCTCCGTCACCTACGGCGCCTACCTCGAGATCTTCCCCGTCCTCACCGAGGAACAAAAGGCCGTCGTCCTGCGCGAGTTGAAGGCCGCGCGGTCCGAGGCGATCGACGCCCTCGCGATGACGGAGAAGTCCGCGTTTTTCAAAAAATACAAAATCCGCATCGAGGAGGGCTATTTCCCCGCCCAGGGTATCGACGCGCAAAAATTTCGCCGCAGCTTCGCCGCCCGCTCCAGCTCGGCCTCGAGGCTCTGGTATGAGCAGCCCGCCGCCAAGTGGGAGGAGGCGCTCCCCGTCGGCTCCGGTCGCCTCGGCGCCATGGTCTTCGGCGGCACCGCCGAGGAGCGCATCCAGTTCAACGAGGACACGCTCTGGACCGGCAAGCCGCACGACTACGTGCGCGCCGGCTCCGCCGACATCGTGCCGCAGGTCCGCGCCCTCCTCGCCGACGGCAAGGTCGTCGAGGCCCAGGACCTCGCCCGCGCCAAGATGCTGAGCGACCCGGTCCGCCAAAAGGCGTATCAACCTTTTGGCGACATCCGTCTCTCCTTCCCCGGCCACGAGGCCGCGACCAACTATCAGCGCGAGCTCAACCTCGACAGCGCCGTCGCCACCACCCGCTACGAGGTCGACGGCGTGACCTACACCCGCGAGGTGATCGCCAGCCACCCCGACGACGTCATCGCCGTCCGCGTCACCGCCAGCCGGCCCGGCAAGCTCCGGTTCGGAGTTCGCCTCGACTCCCCGCACCAGGAATCCGCCGCCGCGTCCGCCGTCTCCGTCGACTCCGCCCCGCGAATCCGCCTGAGCGGCCGGGTCCAGGCCGACGGCATGCGTTTCACCTCCGTCCTGCGCGTGCTCGCCGACGGCGGCACCGTCCGCGCCGAGGGCGCCGGCCTCTCCGTAGAAGGCGCCGACTCCGCCACGCTGCTGCTTGTCGCCGCCACGAACTTCAAAAGCTGGGAAGACATCTCCGGCGACCCCGACGCCCGCTGCGCCGCCTACCTGGACGCGCTCGCCTCGCGCGACTATTCCAATCTTCGCGAAGCCCACGTCGCGGACCATCGGAAGCTCTACCGCCGCGCCAGCCTCGATCTCCCCAAGACCGACGCGGCCGCCCTGCCCACCGACGAGCGCGTCCGCCGCGTGCGCAAGGCCGGAAGCCTCGACTCCGACCCCGCCCTCGCCGCCCTCCATTTCAACTACGGCCGCTACCTGCTGATCGCCTGCAGCCGCCCCGGCGCCCAGCCCGCCAACCTGCAAGGCGTGTGGAACGAGCTCCTCAACCCGCCCTGGGAGGGAAAATACACCACGAACATCAACTTCGAGATGAACTACTGGATCGCCGAGCTCACCGGACTCGGCGAATGCCACGAACCCTTCTTCGCCGCGATCGACGACCTCCGCGTCAGCGGCGCCCGCACCGCCGAGCGGCTCTACCGCAGCCGCGGCTGGGTCCTGCACCACAACTTCGATCTCTGGCGCGGCACCGCCCCGATCAACAACATCGACGGCCTCTGGCCCACCGGCGGCGCCTGGCTTTGCCACCACCTCTGGGAACGCTGGCTCTTCACCCGCGACCGCGACTTCCTCGCCACCCGCGCCTATCCCGCGATGCGCGAGGCCTCGCTTTTCTTCGTCGACTACCTCGTGCGCGACGAAAAAACCGGCTGGCTCCTCACCGCGCCCTCCCACTCGCCCGAGCAGGGCCCGACCACCGCCGGCCCGACGATGGACAACCAGCTGATCCGCTTCCTCTGGACCTCCACCATCGAGGCGGCGCGCGAGCTGAGGCGCGACGCCGACTTCGTCGCCCAACTGGAAGGCCTCCTGCCCAAACTCCCGCCCAACCAGGTGGGCAAGCACGGCCAGCTCCAGGAGTGGCTCGAGGACGTCGACACGCCGAACAACAACCACCGCCACATGTCGCCGCTCTGGGCCCTCTATCCCGGCGCCGACATCACGCCCGAGGACCCGAAGCTCTTCGCCGCCGCGAAGCGTCTTCTGGAGTGGCGCGGCGACGGCTCCACCGGCTGGAGCTACGCCTGGCGCATGCCGCTCTGGGCCCGCGTCGGGGACGGCGAGACGGCCTATCGGCAGTTCAGCCTCCTTCTGGCCAAGCGCACGCTTCCCAATCTCTTCGACCTCTGCGGCCCCTTCCAGATCGACGGCAACTTCGGCGCCCCGGCCGGCGTGGTGGAAATGCTCCTGCAAAGCCACCGCCGCGACGCGAACGGCGCGGTGCTCATCGAACTTCTGCCCGCCCTGCCCAAGGCCTGGCCCCAGGGCGGCGTGAAAGGCCTTCGCACCCGCGACGGCTTCGAAGTCGACCTCACGTGGAAAGAGGGCGCGCTCGAACGCGTCGTCCTTCGATCAGCTCTCGGCCGGCCCGCCACGCTGCGCCTCGGGACGCGATCCGCCTCCCTCGCTCCGCCGGCCGGCGGCAAGACCACCCTCGGCCCCGACCTCTCCCCCTTGCCCTGATCCGCCATGCCCCTCCTTCCCCACGCCCGCCGCCTCGCGACCGCCTCCGCGCTCCTCGCCGGCTTGTCCACCCTCTCCGCCGCCGAGCTGAAGGTCGACATCAACAACAGCGGCCGCCCGCTTCAAGAGGGCCTCGATCCCGCCTTCATACCCTGGTCCAAGACGCCAAACTGGCTCGCCGCCGGCGACACGAGCTCCGCCGCCTTTGGCGAGGTCACGGTGAGATTCACCCGCGTCGGCGCCGTCGGCTCCGCGCTGCAAAGCGGCTACTGGAAAAGCGGCGTTCAAAACCCCACCCAGAGTCTAAAACTGATTTCCGACGGACTAAAGGTCGCCGACGGCGAAGCCGGCGCGCAGATCGAGATGCGGATCTCGGGCCTAGCCCCCGGCGTGCACACCCTGCTGCTCCATCTCAACAGTTGGGACGACACGCCCTCCGCGGCACCCCTCGATATTTTCGTGAACGGCGCGCAAGCGCTCAACGACCTGCCGGTAAGCTCCCGGGCGACCGACAACAACCAGGCGTCCACAGCCTACCTCACGATCACCGCCGAGACCGGGCGCGATGCGATCATCTTGATCAAAGCGGAGACCGGCGGCGCGGCCAAGAGCCGCAACGTCCACATAAACGGCTTCGAAATCGACACGCCCAACCCAAAGGCGCAGGCAAACCGGCCCAGCCCGACTCACGCGGACGAGCACGTCGACGCCGACAAGGGCGCCCTCACGCTGAGCTGGACCACGGCCGCCCAGGGCGCGGCGTCGCACGACGCCTATCTCGGCACCGACGCGGACGCCGTTACCGCCGCCACGCACGGCTCCCCGGAATTCAAGGGCAGCCTGACCGGCAACCGCCTGCAGGCGTCCGGTATCCAGGGACACCTCACCTACTACTGGCGAGTCGACTCCGTCGCCGCGAACGGAACGATCACCAAAGGCTCCCTTTGGAAGTTTCGCCCGCGCCAGTTGGCTTTCCCGGGCGCGGAAGGCTACGGCCGCTTCGCGCGCGGCGGGCGCGGCGGCGTGGTGGTGCACGTCACCAACCTCAACGACAGCGGCCCCGGCAGCCTGCGCGACGCGATCGAGGGCGACCACGGTCCGCGCACCGTCGTCTTCGACGTCGGCGGGCTCATCACCCTGAAGAGCGACATCGTGATCGACGGCTCGCGCCCCTACATCACGGTCGCGGGCCAGACCGCCCCGGGAAAGGGCATCTGTATCAAGCGCGAGCAATTCGGCCTCAACGGCGCCCGCGACGTCGTGGTCCGCTTCGTCCGCCTTTTGGTCGGCAAGGAAAACGGCGAAACGCAGAACGCCACCGGCATGTCCGGCGTCGACCATTGCATCATGGACCACGTCTCCTTCGGCTGGGGGCAGGACGAGGGCATCAGCTCGCGCGGCGCTAAAAACATGACGCTCCAGCGCAGTCTCTGCGCCGAGATGCTCAACATCTCCGGCCACAAAAACTACAAGCCCGGCACCGAGCACGGCTACGCCGCCAGCATCGGCGGCGACATCGCCTCCTTTCACCACAATCTGCTCGCGCACAACGAGGGCAGAAACTGGAGCATGGCCGGCGGACTCGACGGCGAAGGCCGCTACTCGGGGCGCCTCGATATCTTCAACAACGTCGTCTACAACTGGGGCAACCGCACAACCGACGGCGGCGCGCACGAGGTCAACTTCGTCAACAACTACTACAAGCCCGGCGCGGGCAGCACGCACTTCGTCGCGCTGACCGCCAACTACGGCGGCTTTCCCGGCACGCAGCGCTACTACGTTTCCGGCAACGTCATGCCAGGCAAGTTCGACGAAAACAGCCAGTCCAAGGCGCGCGCGGCGAAGCTCGAGGGCAAGGGCGGCGTGCTCCCGGAAGACTCCAAACCGCCCTACAAGGCTTGGGCCGACGCGCCCTTCTTCCCCTCGCACGCCGTCATGCATACGGCGCGCAACGCCTACAAACAGGTGCTCTCCGACGTGGGCTGCAACCAGCCGATGCTCGACGACCACGACACCCGCGTCATCCACGAGACCTTGACCGGCACCTACAAATACAAGGGCACGGGCCCCTTTGGCGGCCGCCCCGGCATGCCCAACACCACCGACGACGTCGGCGGCTGGGAAGACTACGGCGACGATTCGCGCCCCGCCGGCTGGGACCGCGACGGCGACGGCATGCCCGACTGGTGGGAAACGATCAAAGGCACCGATCCCCGCTCCGCGGCCAAGGACTTCTCCGAATCCAACGCGGATCCGGACGGAGACGGATTCACCCATCTCGAGGACTACCTGAACTGGAAAGCCGCGCCCAACACCGAGTGCCGCGCGGGATCTTTCGTGGATGTCGATTTGCAGGCCCTTGGTCGCGGCTACACCGACAAGCCCGTCTACACCCTGGCATCCGTGAGCGGCGGAAAGGCCACGTTGGTGGACGGCCGCCTCGCACGCTTTACCCCCTCGGCCCAAGGCGAGGGCCTGGGTGGGTTCAGCTTCACGGTGACCGACGCGACGGGCGATTCGATGACGCGCACGATCGGGATTCGCATCCTCGGGACCGCTCCGGCCAGGTCCGCCGCGCCTTCGTCGGACGTGTCGGCCAACTCTCGCTGAACCGCGGCGCGGGAAGAGGCGCCGGCACCCGGCGCCTCCTCCCGCCGCGGCAAAAGAACGGAATCCGGCGGGGTAGCCAGGTCTTCGCCAAAGTCGCGGGTTGCCCGCGACGCAGGCTCCCGCAAAGGCTGCGGCATGGAAGAAAACCCGGTGCTGCTTATCCTCATGTTGGCGATGGGAGGCTATTTCGCCTGGATGTGGCGCGGCGACCTTCGCGCGGTGACCGCGGGCAAGCTCGATCCGCGTCAAAGCCTGCCCGGCGCGACCCCCGCCTCGGCGAAGGCCTGCGTCATCGCGGCCGGGGGCACGCTCGTTCTCCTGGCCGCCGAAACCGGAGGCGAGATCGCCCTCGGCTTGAGCGAAGAGCAGTCAAAGATGACCGGCCTATTCGCGCTCTACACGCTGATCGCCGCCATCGTGGAGGAGATCATCTTTCGCGGCTACGTCGGCGACTGGATCGCCCGGCGCGGACGGGGCGCCCTGCTGGGCGGAACCGTGGGCGCGTCGCTGGTTTTCGCGCTCATCCACCCCTTCCTCTGGAAATGGGACGACGACGGCTTCGCCCTGACCCCGACCACCAAAGGCTGGTTCAGCTTCGCCGCGGTGTTCGCGGTCTCGCTTTGGTTTTACGCCTGCCGTTTCGCGAACTGGAACCCGAAGCGTTCGCTTTTGCCCTGCTTCGCCGGGCACCTGGCGAAAAACGCCGGAGTGATCATCATCAAGGCGGCGCAGGGCTTTTTGGCCGGAGCCTGGTAACGCGCGCCGACGCCCGGCCGGCAGCGGGACGAACGCGTCCGGGTCACGCATGCCAACCCGGGCACGGCGGCTGGGGACGCGCGCATGACGGCATCGGAACGGGCAGAACGAGGTGGCGACGTAAACGCCGTCGCCGGGAGCGGACATGAAAAAGCCACCGCCGGCGAAGGCGGTGGCGGAAAAGACAAGGGAACGGGCCGCGCTACTTTTTGGCTTCCATCTCCGGCATCTGCTCGGGGAGGAACGGGCTGGCGCTGGAACGGCGTCCGGGCAGATCGCTCTCGCGGAGGCCGGCGTCCTGGACCTGCGCGGGGCTGAAGATGTCCTGCGCCTGGGCGCTCTCGGCGCTGACCACCTTGGACGTGATGAAAATCAGGAGGTTTCGCTTCGACGAATCGGCGGTGTTGCTGCGGAAGAGACGACCCAGGCCCGGAATGCTGCCGAGCACGGGGACCTTGCTTTCGCCCTTTTGCGAGGTCGAGTCGATGAGGCCGCCGATCGCGAGGGTGTGGCCGTCCTTCATCGAGACCTGCGTCTTGGTCTTGCGGGTGCGGATGATCGGGATCTCCGCGCCGCTCGCGCCGCCGAAGGTGACCGGATCGCCTCGCACGCTGATCTCGGGCTCGAGGTTCAGACGGATGAAGCCCTGGGCGTTGACCTGCGGGGTGACGCGAAGAAGAACACCGATCGGCTTGTATTCGAAGCCGCTGACCTCGAAGCGGCCCTGCTCCGCGTTGTAGGTGTAGTTGGGAATCGGATACTCCTCGCCCACGTTGATCTCGGCCTGGGCGTTGTTCAGCGTGACGATCGTCGGATTGGAGACGACGCGGCTGTCGCTCGTCGTCTGGAGCGCGCGAAGCGCGACGTTGAACTGCGGGGCGGTGAGGACGGCTCCGTAGGCGGAACCGGACGACTCGACCGCGGGGCCGCCCACCGTGCCGCCGGTGTTCGTGCCGACGCGGGAACGATCGTTGCCGGTGACCAGAAGGTCGGTCGGGGAGTAACCGACCTGGTAGTTGTTCAAGGACGACCAGTTGATGCCGAGGTTCTTGACGTTGGTGTCGTTCACCTCGACGAACTTCGACTCGATCATCACCTGGTCGGTGGCCTTATCGAGGTTCTTCAACACCGGCGTGATCCGCGCGAGGATGGACGGGCGTTCCGAGATGATGAGCGCGTTGATGCGCTTGTCGACCTGGACCTGTCCGCCTTGGGACACCACGAGCGTTTTGATCGAGCCCTGGATCTCTTCGGCGCGGGCGTAGTTGAGGATGAACACCTCGGTGCTCAGCGGCTCCTGGGTCAGGCTCTCGTTGGTGACGATCTTGATGATGTTGCCGTCCTCGACGAAAGTGTAGCCGACGGGGGAGAGCACGACCTTGAAGATCTGGCGCCAGGTGACGTCGCGAAGCTTGATCGACGTGCGCCCCTGCAGCGTGTCCGGCATCACGATGTTGAGCTCGAAGAGATCGGCGACGTTGCGAAGGATGTTGCGGATGTCCTCGTCGGGAAAATCGACGGAGAGCGTGTCCTTCGCCGCCTGCGCGGGAACGGCCGCGGGCGCGGCCTCGGCGGCCGGGGCGGGGGGAAGCGCGCTGAGTCCGGGCGCGGCGGGCGGCTGGACCTCGGGAGCCGGCGTGACGGCGGCGTCCGCGGGCGGCGGTGCGACGGGGGCGGCGATGTCGGTTGCGGTGGAGGCGGAGGGAGCGGACGGTTCCGTCTGGGCAACCGCAAGAAGCGGCGTGAGCAGTAGACTGAGCAGCGCGAGTCGACGGCGAGTGTGTGGATTCATGGACGGTTGGTTGGAGTGCTGGTCGAAGCGGCGGATATGCGGACAGGACGGGTATGGATGGTCTCGCCGCGCTTGACCGTGAACGAGGTCGAAGTGACGGCGGCGATTGAGAGCTCGTAGCTTCGTCCCTCAAAACTAATCGTGATGGAGTCCCCTACTTTGAGTCTTTTTTGACCCAGCAGCAGCATGGCCTCGCCTCCGAGATTGACGGTGCCGGTGGCGGGGATTCGCGCGGCCAACGTGGCCAGCAACTCGGCTCCGGCCAGCGTCGGACCGGGCGTCGGGGCCGGGGCTTCCGAACCGGCCGCGGCCTCGCTTTCCTTCGGCACGAACGGATTCGGGATCGGGCCGGGCTGCTCCGTAGTGCCGCCACGCATACCGACGACGCGGACGGCGTCGGCGACGACCTGCTCGCGGATCTTCGGCGCGGCGAGATCGGACTGCGCCCGCGCCGCGGGGCATAACGCGACCAGCGCGCCAAGCAGCGAAAAAAAACAGGGAAGGCTGCAGTGGTTCATGAGCGGAAGCCGATGAGCTCGACGCCGAGACTCAGGGTCTGGGCGCCTTCGGCGGGACGGGCGATGGAACCGCCGGTCACGCGGACAAGCGTCGCCTCGCGATCCAGGCGGCGCAAAAACTGGATGATCTGCGCATAGTCACCCTTGATCGTGAGGCTGAAGGGAATCGCGACGTAGGTCTGGACCGCGCCTCCCTTCGGGGGCGGCGGGGGCATGAGCTGCCGGAGATCGAGCAGCTTTACGCCGGTCTCGGCCTCGAGCCGGAAGAAAAACTGCTGGTTGCGGGCGAGTTCGCCCACGCGGAGCGCGCCGTCCGCGATGGTGGCGTTGGCCTTGCGAAGGGCCTCCAGCTGATTGTCCAGCTGGGCCGAGAACTTGGTGTTGTTGCTCAACCGGAGCAGCACTTTTTCCCGCTCGGCGAGCTTCGTCTCCAGCTCGTCCCCGACGCCGAGGCGAAAGTAGACGGAGAGGGCCAGCCCGATCACAAGGGCGCCGCAGACGAAAAGCAGAGGACGCCGCTTGAGCGCGGCCACGAGATCCTTCGTTTCGATGCTCATTTTTTCGCCCCTCCCTTCGCGTCCGGCTTCTTGAAGGCGAAGACGAGCTCCAGATTGAGGCTGCCCTCCTCGGCGTTGCGACCGAGGTTGGTCAGCGTGACGGAGGCGAAGTGCGCCTGGAAGACGGCGTCGGTCTGGAGCTGCTTCACGAATTTGGAGGCGACGTCGCTGGCCGCGGCGTCGAGCCCCTTCACCGATCCGGCCACCACGACCGACTGTCCGGGTCCGCGGTGGTCCACGCGCCGCACCGTCACGTCCACGGGCAGGATCGAGCCCAGGTGCATGAGAAAATCCTGGAGCCGGAAGGAGTCGCTGACGAAAGCGAAGGCCTCCTTGAATTTCGCCTCCTCGGCCTGGAAAAGCCTGTAGGTCGCCAGGGCTTTCTGGCTCGCCGGGGTCGCGGCGGCGATCCGCTCTTCGACATCGGCCAGGGAGCTTCCCAGACCGGCCACGGCCCACTCTCTTTGCGCGACATAAAGCGCGAGCGCGCCGGTAAACCCGACGGCGAGCAGGTTGACGAAAAAGGTCGTCCGAACGGTTTTGGTGTCCGGCAGCTGGGACAGGTCCCGGAAATCCGGCCGCCATGGCATTGCCTGGAGGGCGGCCTTGTCTCCTCCTGATTTATTGAGCAGCGACAGCATCGGGAGCGGAATTGTTGAACTGCATGACGAGCCCGAGCAGGGCCAGCTTTCGGGCGTCGAGCGTCGCCGCGGAGACCGAGTCCCCGAGCGTGATCTGGCGCGCGCTCAGCCAAGGCCCGACCTCGGGCTGCAACACGGCCACGCCCACCTGGGCGGCGATCACCGCCTCCAGCCAGGAAAGTTTCGAGGCGAGGACCGGACAAATGAGCTGGCTGATCGATTGGCCGGTTTGCACCTCGTAGAACCCCATCGAGGACTGAAGCTCCTTCAGCAGGCGCTTGCAAAGCGACGCACCCATGCCGGTGAAGTCGAAGGTGTTTGAGAAAAACAGCTTCCTCGCGGACTCCTCGTCCTTGAGCCCGAGCTCCTTTTGCACCACCGGAACCATCGCATCGAGGCCCACCGCGATCGGCCGGGTGGCTTCGACGCCCCGGGCGCTGACGATGTAGGACTGCGTCTGGTCCGAACCCAGTTCCAGGACCAGCGTGGGCTTGGTGGACTCGGTGAACTTGAGATAATCGATAATCGCCCCCAGCGCGGCCATGCTCGACAGCTCAAGACGCGCGGGAAACAGATTCAGCTTAAGGACCTCCGACTGGGCGCGCGCCACCTCCGACATCGGCAGCCCGCAAAAGACCACCTCCTTGTTCGCACCGCCTCGGGCCGGATCGTAATCCAGCCCGTCGAAGGCATTCAGGACCGAGATGACGTTCTGCTCGGGGTCGACGCGAAACTGGGCGTTCACCACCTCGGAAAGGTAATCAGGCTCCTTCACCCGCTTCAAATCCAGCGTGGCGCGACGAATGAAACGCGTCGCCGGGCTTACGCCACAATGGGCTTGGGAATAACCCGAGGCTTTTTTCGGCAACAACATCGCCAGCGCCTCGCCAAGCGCGACCTCGTCGTTTGACGCACACTCGCGGATCTCCTCCAGGACCAGCGGAGGCTGGAGCGCGGAAACCCTTGCCAGCAGCGTGGTTTGCTCACCACGGTCGAGCACGAATCCCTTGGTTTTCGCAGCGAAGAACATGTCTAAAAAAGACGGCGACAGGCCGCGAAGGAAGCGAGAGCAGACGTCATGCGGTGGGCGCAAACCCTTCGCTTCACCCTAGGGGGAGACAAGACATTTTACAGATTCTACCCCATCACCGGGGCGTAAAAAAGCCGCCCCCGACATGGCGGGGACGGCGAAGAAAAATCGGCGCCCGATATGAGCGCAAGCCGCTGAAGCGGGCTTACTTCTGCCAGGTGCGCTTCTTATGACGATTGGCCTTCAAGCGCTTCTTGCGCTTGTGCTTGTTCATCTGGAGACGGCGCTTCTTTTTGAGGTTGCCCATGAGAGTGCGGATTTAGGTTTGTTTAGAGAAAACCGTCTGGAAAACAGCCTTAGCTCCGCGCTGTAAAGCCCAATCTCCCGCCCGGGCCCTCGGACCCAGCTTGGCGGTCCGGCTCCACTTCAGTCCAAACCGCCGCCGAAGTGGCGTATAACCAGGCCCGCACCCGCGATCCGGCAAAGGCGCCGCGCAGACTGGCGACATAGGCGGCGAGCTGAGGCGTATATTCGCGGCGCAAACGCTCCAGCAAAGCCTCGTCCCCTTCGCCGGAGCGACGCCGGTTCGTCTTCCAATCCACCACCCAGACCTCGTTGGCGGCCGCGTCATGCAACACGAGATCCATCACGCCGTCCATCCACGCTCCGGAGGACAGCGGCGCGAACACGCCGAGTTCCGCCTCACGCGACCAACGCGCCGACTCCAACACGCGACGCGCCTCGCTGCCCAGCCAAGCCCGCCATTCGTCCTCCGCCCTGTCGCCAAAGCCCGCGCCCCGCGCCGCCGCCAGACGCCGCTCGCCGTGGGCGGCGACTCGCGCGTCGTCCGCGCCCCAGGGGAAAAACTCGAGCGTCTCGTGCCACCACAGGCCGTAGTCCACCGCCTCCTCCGAGGCGGCGCGCACCGGGGTCGGTTGGTCGAGCGCCGACTCGTGACGCGCCGAACGCGCCAGATCCGGCGCATGGGCCAGCTGATGCGGCAAGACCCGCGAAGGCAGGACCGGCGCGGGGACCTCCGGCTCCGCCGCGTCCGCCTCCAAATCGCGCCCGACGGCGGCGTCACACGAATCCGGATCGACGGGAATCGCGCCGGCGTCGGCGACGCCCGCGACATCCTCCGGCGATTCCAGCACGGGAACACGCTCGACCCAATCACGCCCCCATAGCTCCGCGAACCCCGGCGCCTCGCGCTGGCGGCCGCCCCAACCCTCCGCCCAGGGCAAAACCAGAACCCGCCGCGGGCGAGTGAGGGTCACGTAGAGCAGGCGCGCCAGCTCGCGCCAGCGCTCGTTCTCGCGCGCGTCCTTCGTCTCCTGCGGCACGCTCACGCCGTCGAAATACACCCGCGGCCCTTCGGTCGAGTCGCGCAAGAGCTTCAAGCCGGCCTCCGGCGCCTTGCCGATGCCGCGCCACAATCCCATCGCGATGATCACCGGCCACTCGAGACCCTTGGCCGAGTGCGAGGTCAGCAGGTTGATCGCGTCCTCCGCTGGCTTGCCCGCCGGTCGCCCGTCCTCGAGCCGCGCCAGCAACTCCGCCAGCCAGGCCCTCGGGCCGGCGCCGCCGATGCCGAGCTCGGCCGCCTGCGCGAGCAGACGCTCCAGCTCGCCCTCCGCCGCGCCGCCCGGATCGAGACGACGCGCCTTGGCCGCGAGGCCGCCGGCCGCGGCCAGCCCGAGCGCGAAGTCGCCCAGCGCCACGCCCTCGTCGTTCACTTGAAGGATCCACGGCCTCAGCGCCTCGAGCGCGGAGCGCAAGGGGGCCTCGTGCACCTCGGGCTCCTCCCAACGGAAGGCCCCGTGGCGCTTCAGCTCCACGGCCATCAGGCCGTCGCTCACCGCGAACACCTCGCGCAAGACGCCGGCCCACTCGAAGATGTTCTCCGGATCGCAGCAGACCGCGAGCAACCCCGACATCCACGCGTAGGCGGGCTGGTCGCCGTTGCGGTTTTTCCGCATCTGCAGGGCGACCTTCAGGCCGGCCGCCTCGAACTCCTTGCGAATCGCGAGCAGCCAATCGTTGCGCGGCGCGAGCACGCACACCTCGCCCCAGTTCGCCGCCCCCAGGCCCGCCGGTCCGTGGGACAACAGCCGGCGCGCCGTCTGCCGGGCCTCCTCCGCGAGCCAACCCTTCACCCCGCCCTCGGGCGCCGACGCCGGAAGATCCAGCGGCAGGCGCGCGACGTTCCCGGCCGCGTTCCCCGGCCCGGGCGCGAGCGGACTGTAGGGGATCTGCAGATACGGGGCGGGCGCGCCCGGCTCCGGCGAAAGGCCGAGGTTGTGCGGACGGTCCTTTCCGAAGGCGTCGGACAAGGTCGCGTTGAGGAGCCCGATCACCGCGTGCGGCGCGCGGAAGGTGACGCTGAAATCCAGTTTCTCCCCGCCGTCCCCACGCGCGAACGCGTCGAGATGTCGCCGGAAATTCCCGATGTCGGCGCGGCTGCCGTAGATCGCCTGCTGGCCGTCGCCCACCATGCAAAAGTGCCCCGGCCGAGGTCCCGCGCCCCGACCGGCGGGCCAGGTTCCCCGGGGCTCGCCGGGCGCGCGCGCCACCTCCACCAACACCGCGAACTGCTGCGGATCGGTGTCCTGAGCCTCGTCCAGGATGATGCGCCAGCCCTCGGCGCGGATCCGGTCGAGCGTCGCCTCGTCGCGCAGCACCGCCATCGCGGCGTCGATCTGGTCGCCGTAGGTCTGCACGCCGCGCTCGAAACGCCAGGCGCGGTAGCGCTCCGCCAGCTCCGCAGCGAGCGCGGCGGCCGAGGCCGCGAGCCAGCGTTTCAGGGGCGCCATCCACGCCTCCGCGAGCTCGACGAGGGCCTTGGCCGAACCTGCGGGTTCGAAGAGCGGCAGAAACCCGCGCCCGGTCGCGTAGGACTCCATCCAGTCCCGCGCCCGGCGCTGGCTGGTCTCGACATTCGCGGCGCCGCGGCCCTTCGCGCCGAGCGCGAGGATCTGCGCGAGGACGGCCTCGCCGGGCGACGGCGGCGGCCCATTGGGTCGGCGGCCGCGCAACAGCTCCGCGTCGGCGGAGTTGAGCTGCCTCGCGAGCGGAAAGATCTCCTCCAGCGGCATGTGGCGCAAAAAGGCGCGCATCTCCGCCTCGCCGAGCGTGGCGAACCGCATCTCGTCCTGCTCGAGAAACTCCTCCCACAGCGCCTCGTCGTCCTCCGAAACGACCGCCGGATTCAGGTTGATGCCGAGCGTCTGCCCGTAGGTCTGGGCGAGCTTGAGGCAGAAGCTGTGGATCGTGCCGAAAAACGCCCGCTCCAGCTGGTCGAGGGCCGCAAGATCCCGGCCGCCCGCGGCCGTCACTTTCCTCAACAACACCGCCCGCGCGCGCTGCCCGATCTGGGACGCCGCCTTCCGCGTGAAGGTCACCACCGCGGTGCGCTTGAGCCGCTCCGCCCCGCCGGACGCGAGCGCCATCGCGGCGAGACGCTCGGAGATCGCCGTCGTCTTGCCCGAGCCGGCGTTGGCGCTGACGGCGAAATTGCGGTCCCACTCGTCGCGGAATCGGTCGCGCGCGAGCTGGTCGACCAGGACGGCCGGGGGCGTTTCACTCATCGCCCGCCTCCTCCCCCGCACCGGTTTCCTCGCCGCCGAAAGTCGCCGCGAACTTCGCCCTCAAGGTCGCCTCCGGCACCGGCGCGCAGGCCAGCGGCCAGACAAAGCCCGAGGGCGCGTAGTCGGAGCGATCGCGCGTCAGGGCGCCGTAGATGCCGGTGTTCACAAAGCGCTCCAGACGGCCGAGCAGCGCGAGCGCCTCGTCGAGTTGCTCGGAGCCCAGGCAGGCGACCTCGTCGCGACCCGGTTTGACCATCCACACGCGGCCCGCCGCCGCGCCCAGCGACAACGCCGCCGCCAGATAGACGCCGAGCTGGAGCGAGGCGCCGTCGCGCGCCATCCGCGCCGCGGAGAGCGCGAGATCGCCGCCCGTCTTGAAATCGACGATGTCCACGCGCGCGCCGGCCCAGCCGGGTCGGTCGAGGCGCACCAGATCCATCCGCCCCCCCACCGGGAAGCGCCCCCCGCCCAGCGGCAACGAGGCCCCCTGCGGCAACGTCGCCTCGGTCGCGACGTGGCCGCCCGCCTCGGGCAGACGATGGACGTTGTCGAGCAACGAGGCGCAGATCTGCGCGAGCTCGGCGTGGAAGGAATCCCAGTAGACGTCGGCCGGCCAGCGCGTCCGCAGCGCGTGCAACAGCTCGTCGAGGCGCGCCCTCGCCTCGGCGGGACCGGGCATCTCCCCGAATCCGCGCCCGTCGGCCTGTCCCGGCCGCAACGCGGCCGCGAGCAGCTCGTGGGCGCGCTGGCCGATCGCCTTGCGGCGGGCGCGCACGAGCGGCTCCCAGGCGACGCGACGCGCCCCGAGCACGGAGTCGAACCACAGCTCCGCGGGATCGCGGACGCCGGCCTCCACGCCGCGCGCGGTCAGCGCGACGGGCGTGACGCGGGCCGGGTCGCCGGCGAGGAAAAACTCGTCGAAGGGCCTCGCCGGATCCCGCCGCGCGTTCCAGACCTCGAGCCAGCGCGCCGTCCCCGCGTCCCCGCCCGGGGCGCCGGCGTCCGCGGCCGGCCCGGCGGACCGGGCCGCGCGCTCGAAGGCCTTTTCGAGATCGCCCCCGGGGCCGCCTTCGCCCCGGGCCCAGAGCACGCGCTCGAGCCAGGCGTTGGGCGCCAGCCTGAGCTCCGGCTCCTCGTCATCGTGTAACGATGCGGCGAATACAACCTCCTCCGTCGTGTCGCCCGCCAGCGCGGCCAGCCCGGAACGCTCGAGCGAGGAACGATGCTCGGAGGTGAAAAGCCCGAGGCCGAAGCGGCCGCGCGCGTTGAGCCGCTCGCGCTGCTCGTCCGTCAGCCAGCAGCTCGGCTCGCGCCGTTCCGGCCAGACGCCGGCGTTGCTTTCCACCAGCACGAGATGCGACCAGGCCGCCCCCTCGGCGCGACGCCGCGTGGTGAGGGTGACGCGCGCGAAGCCGCCCCGCCCCGGCGCGCCGCGCGCGGGACTCGTCTCCGGAAGAAACGAGGCGAGCGTCGCCAGCACCACGGCGCGCGGATAGGGTTCCGGCGAGCGTTCGGCGAAAACATCGAGCGCCCCGCACGCGGGCGCCTCGATCTCGAGCGCCTCGCACACCGCGCGAAAACGGCGGAGCGCGTCGCCGAAGGCGAGCTCCTCGGGCCAGACGGGGAGCAGTTTCGCGACGAGCTCGGCGAGCGGGGCGGCGCGGGGCGATTTTTCCCAAAGCGTCCGCGCGCGCTCCACCGCGTGCGATTGCGTCTCGTCGAAGGCGCGCTCGCAGGCGCGCCTGGCCTCGGCCAGGGACAGGGTGGTCGCGCCGATCGCGCGCAGCAGCGGCCAGAGCGCGAGCAGTTCCTCGAGGCGCCCGCCCTTTTCATGGAAGGCGAGCAGCGCCCGCCGGGCCTGGACGTCGACCGGCGGCGCGCCGACGAAACCGAGGAGATCGACGAAGGGAACGCCGCGGCGCTCCAGCCCGCGCGCGAGCCGGCGGTGGGCCGCGTCGGCCGCGGGAAACACCACGGCGATGTTCTCCGCCCCGGCGGCGAGGCGCCGGGCGACGAGGTCGGCGACGAGCTCCATCTCGTCGGCGCGGGTGCGCCCGACCAGGACGCTCGCCCGCGAGGCGTCCGGCACGGCGGAAAACCCGCCGCCCCACAGGGCCGCCACGCCGGCGCAGCCCTTCGCCGCGTCCGCGGGCTCGAGCGTCCGCGGCTCGGCCCCGAGCAGGGCGCGCCAGAGCTCCACCCACTTTTCATCGAGCGCGGCGCGGCCCCGGAATTCCGGCGCGGACAGGACGACCGCGACGTCGGCGCAGCGGCGCGCGAAGGCGGCCATGTTGAAGAACTCGCCCCAAAGCTCCGCGCCGGGCGCGAGGATGAGCACGCGGCCCGCGATCCTCGGCGCGCCGGCCGGGCGCGCCGCGAGCCCGGCCTCCTCCGCCTGCAAGGGGGCGAGGTCGTAGCCGCGGTCGGCGACCCAGCGGCTCAGCTCGCCGAAAATGGACGCGAGCGGCGCGAGGGGAAAATCCTCCGCGCGAAAGCCGCCCTTCATCAGATCGTCGAAATCGTCGAGCGCGCGCTCCGGATCGCTTTGTAGGCTCTTCCAGAATCCCCAGGCGATATCCTCGGGGCGGAGCGGCGCGAGCCTGCGGGCGATGAGCGCGCGCAGGCCGAGCAGAAGCAGCTCGCGCCCGATGGCCGGACGCCCGGCGTCGTCGAGCGCGGCCCATTTTTTCCTCGCGAGGCCGGGCGTGAGAAATTCGACGCCGAGCAGCGCGACTCCCTCGAGCAGGCAGCGCTGTTTCAGGGCCTGGGCCTGGCCGCGGGTGGGAACGACCAGATAGGCGCGCTCCAAACGGCCCCGCCCCGTCTCGAACCAGGGGCGCAGGACCTGCGTCCACGTCTCCTCCGCGCCGGGGCTGAGGAGCAGTTGGACGGAGGCTTCGCGCATCGGCGATCACCAGAAGCCTTCGCGCGCCGCGGCTCAAGCGCGCGCGAGGCCCGAAAACAAAAAGACCCCGCGTCGTCCGGGACGAGCGCGGGGTGAAAAAAGGACGAACCGGAACGGGCCGGACGCCGCGGCGAAGAGCTTACTTCGCGAAGACGACCTTGGCGGTCTTGGCCTTGGCGCGGGAGGCGGCGTTCTTGTGGACGACGCCGGACTTGGTGGCCTTGTCCATCGCGGAGGCGTAGGCCTTGGCGGCGGACTTGGCGGCCTCCTTGTCCTCGCCATTGGCGGCGGTGAGGAACTTCTTGTGGAGGGTCTTCAGCTTGGTCTTGGTCGCCTTGTTGCGGGCGGTGAGACGGACGGTCTTGCGGGCGGCCTTGATGGCGGATTTGGTGTTGGCCATGGGTTAAGAGGGACGAGGGTTTGCTTTTGGAAAACGGGCAGAACCTCAAAGCCGGCCCTCCGAGTCAAGGGCGCATTTCCTGCGCGAAGCTCCTTCGTCCGCCCCGGGATGGGCAAGCGGTATGCAGGAGCCGTTGACTTTCCTTCCCCGCCGCCCCTACGACGCGCCTCCCGCATGAGCATCAAACTCCGCCTGGCCCTTCTGCTCGGACTGCTCCTGCTGGTCTTTCTCTTTTGCCTGGTGGCCCTGCGCGCCTTGGAGCGGCGCCAGATCGCCGAGGCGATTTCCGCGGCCCGGCGCGACGACGCGCGTCTCATCGAAAACTGGCTGGACCTGCGCGCCTCCTCCCTCCGCCGCTTCGTCGACGACACCGCCGCGTGGGAGAAACTCGCCGCCTTCGCCGCCGCGCCCGAATCGCATCGGGCCTGGGCGGAGGAGCATCTCGACCCCCTGCTCCCCCGCTACGGGGTCGACGCCCTATGGATCGCGGCCCCGGACGGACGGCTGCTCCACGAAGCCCGGCGCGACGGACTGTCCGCGCCCGGCTTTCCCGTGCCGGCCGGCCACATGGACGAGTTGTCCCTGCCGGACACGGGCATGCGCTCGTATTTTTATCCCAGCCCCGCCGGCTTGCTCGAGTTGCGCGCCCTGCGGCTCGCCGGCCCCGCCGAGCCCTGGCTCTTCGTCGCCCGCGTCTGGGATGAACCCTACCTCGCGCGTCTGGGCGACCTCACCGACAGCGACGCGAGCATCCTGCCCGCCGCGGCCGCCGGCATCGCGGAGTCGCTGAAGGCCGGACTCGACGACCCCGATTCGCCCGCCCCCATCGTCGTGCAACGCCCGCTGCCCGGCTGGGACGGCCGCCCGGTCGGCTCCCTCAGCCTGCGAAAGGCCGCGCCGGACATCTCGTTCCGGCTCGAGACGGACCGGCTGAAAACCCGCGTGTTTCTCCTTTTCGGACTCTGCCTGATCGCCTCGCTCGCGGTGAGCCTGCACCAGTGGGTGCTTCGCCCCCTCGGCTGGATCACCGACAGCCTCTCCCGCCACGACACCGCGCCGATCCAACCCCTGCTAAAGGCGCGCACCGAGCTGACGCGCGTCGCCCGCCTGATCGTCACCTCCTTCGAACACCGCGAGCACCTGCGCCGGGAAATCGCCGAGCGGCGCAACGCCGAGGCGGCGTTGAAAAAAACCCTGGAGGAGCGCGCCCGCCTCGGCCGCGACCTGCACGACGGACTCATCCAGGCGATCTACGCCGCCGGCATGGGCATCGCCGCGGCGCGCAAACGCGTCGGCGAAGACCCCGCCGCCGCCGAGCGGCACCTCGCCCAGGTCGCCGACGTGCTCAACGACACCATCCGCGAGGTCCGGGATTTCATCACCGGCCTCGAGTCCGACCCGCCCGGGGACCAAGCCTTCACCCACACCGTCGAACGCCTTTTCGGCACGATGAACGCCGACGGCGCCGCGCGGTCCGAGCTGTCGCTCGACGAGGGCGTGGCCGCGCGCCTGCCCACGCCGCTCCGGACCGAGATCCTGCTTCTCCTCCGCGAAGCCATCAGCAACGCCCTGCGCCACGGCCGCGCCCGGCTCGTGCAAATCCACCTCTCTCCCGCCGACGACCCCGACCGCGCGCGCCTTGAAATCGTGGACGACGGCTCCGGCTTCGATCCCGACTCGGCCCGGCGCGGCCGCGGCCTCGATAATCTTTTCGCCCGCGCCGCCGGCCACGGAGCCCGCGCCACCCTCGAATCCTCACCCGGACGGGGGACCCGCCTCGCGTTTGTTTTCCCGCTCCCCCCGCTCGATGAAGGGGATGGCGAGGATGACGCCGCGCCGCCGGGACCTTTGCCGGCCGAATAGGCCCGGATACACTGAGGCCAAACACGTATTTCGTAAGTCGATACACCCTCTCGACGCCCGATCCCCAGCTAGGTATCTTTTAGGCCTGTTCATGCCCCCGCGTCGCGAAAACCTCTCCCGCCACCCCGGCGCTCCGTCCGTCTCCAGGCGGCGCGCGTTCACGCTGGCGGAGGTGATGGTCGCCTCCTGCGTGCTCATGCTCGGGATCAGCGGCGCTCTGGTGACCTTGCAACGCAGCCTGGATGGCATCGCCCAGGCCCGGCAGCTCGACGCGGCTTCGCAGCTGATGCAAACCGAGCTCGAGCGCCTCCGTCTGCTCAATTGGAGCCAGCTTCAGACCCTGCAAGACGCGGGGGAAGCCGACATCGGCCCGCCGACCGGCGGCGACTTCGCCCGCATCACCTACAAACGCCGGATCCGCGATCTGCGCGAGGGCATGAAGGAGATCACCCTCGTCGCCTCCTGGGGCGGCATCGACGGCCGCGCGCACAGCGCCCGCCTCATCACCCGCTACAGCCGGAGCGGCCTCAATGACTACTTCTACACCACCCGCTGATCCCCGGACGCCGCCCGCCCCGGCCCCCCTCCGACCCCGGACGCCGTTCGCGCGCCGGAGCCGGTCCGCGTTCACCCTCACGGAGGTGATCATCGCGGCCAGCCTCTCCGCCTTCATCCTGGCGGGCGTCCTCTCGACGTTTCTCCTGCTCGGCCGGACGGGCCTCAACGCCTCCGCCTACGCGGAGATGAACGCCCGTCTCCGCTTCGCCCTCGAACGCTTCGACTCCGACGTGCGCCTGGCGTCGGACCTGCGCTGGCAAAACGAACGCCGCGTCACCCTCGTCTTCCTCTCCGGCGCGGAGGTGACCTACGCCTTCGAGCCCGCGGCCGACCCCGCCGCGCCCGGCCGCTTCGTCCGTCGGGCCGCGGGCGCCGCCGCCGAGACGCTCGTCCGCGACATCGCCCCCGATTTCGCCTTCCGCCGCTACCGCCTGCCCACGTCGTCCGAAGACGCCCCCTCCGCGACCAACGACCTCGAAACCCGGCAGCTCGAAGTCCGTCTGCGCGCCCTCCGTCCCGGCGCCCGCGCCCCCTCCGCCAGCCAGCTCGCCCTTTCCGCGCGCTGCGTGCTGCGCAACAAAAACTCCGGCGCCTGAACATGCGCGGCCGCACCCTACGCATCCCCTTCGCAACCACCCGCCGCCGGGCCGCCGGCGCGACGGCGCGGACGCGCGGCTCGGTGCTGGTGGTCGCCCTGCTCGTAGCCGCCCTCCTCGCCCTCGTCCTGGGCGGCTACCTCAGCCTCAACCTCGGCTCCGCTCGTCTCTCCCAGCGCACCTTCAACCGCGGCGCCTCCTTTCATCTCGCCGAAGCGGGCCTCGAGGAAGGGCTCTGGACCTACAACCGCCTCCTCGCCGGCCATGCCGACGCCTGGGACGGCTGGCGCCTTTCGGGCGAGGCGGCCTGGCGCCGCTTCGACGGCTTTTCCCTATCCGCCGCCACCACCGGGGCGGTGAAAATCTACGCCAGCCCCGTCGCCCCGGACGAACAGGCGAGGCCGACCCTGGTCGCCCTCGCCTCGGTGCAAAGCCCGGGCGGCGCGCCCGTCACCCGCCTCCTCGAGGTTTCCCTGCGCCGGCGCTCCTTCTTCGCCGCGGGCCTCGTGGCCCGTGACAGCCTCGCTTTTCGCGGACGCAACTCCCGCTTCGACGCCTGGGATTCGGATCCGGATCGAAATCCCGCGACTCCGCCCGTGCCCTACTCCACGGCCCGCGGCAGCGACGCGGGCGGGATCTCCACCGGAGCCGACACCACCGCCGAGCTCCAGCTCAACCAGGCCCAAATCTACGGCTACCTTCGCACCCGCGGCCTCGAACCGGTGGTCCAGGCGCCGGGACGCGTCGGTCCCTTCGGCACCGCCGAGGGCGTCGTCGACTTCGCCCGCGTGGGCAAGGATTTCAACGCCGACTTTCCCGTCGTATCCCCGCCCGACGGAGCCGTGTTTCTCGCCACGGTGGGCGCCACCCTCGGGACCCTCGGACAAAAAACCGTCTGGCGCTCCCCCGCCCTCCGCCTCAACGGCAACCAGACCCTGACGATCCAGGGCGAGGTCGTCCTCGTGCTCACCGACATACTCGCCTGCCTGTCGATCACCGGCAACGCGTGCGTCGTCATCCCCGAGGGATCCAGCCTCACCCTTTACCTCGCCGGCGACGTCCTCGTCGCGGGACGCGGCATCGTCAACCTCAACGCCGCGCCCGCCGCCCTCCAGCTCTGGAGCACGGCCGACGGCGCCCGGACCACGCGCTTCATCGTGGCGGGCGGCGGCGGCCTTTCCGGCCTAGTCTACGCCCCGGAGGCCGAGTTCTCGGTTTTCGGCAACGCCGAGTTCTTCGGCTCGATCATCGCCCGGGAAATCACCTTCGGCGGCAACGCCAGCTGCCACCAGGACCTGGCCCTCGGACGCCTCGTCCGCCACGCGCCCTACCGCGCCTCCGGCTGGCGCTCCGTCGACGATCCGGCGGAGCAGGCCGCCATCCTCGGATTGGTCGACCGGTGAAACACGCTTGCGCGCCGCGCTTTGGGGGCGCTTTCTCCCCGTGTCCCGCTCGCCCCCCACCCTGTATGGCCCCTGCCGATACGCATTCGCCCCGCATCCGCCTCCTTCTCGTCGACGACAGCGCCCTTGTCCGCCGCGGCGTGCGCGGGCTGCTCGAAGGCAAACACCGCCAGGCCGAGCTCGTCGTGGCCGGCGAGGCCGGCACCGTCGCCGAGGCTGTCTCCGTCGCCCGCACCTGCAAGCCCGACGTCGTCCTCCTCGACATCCGCCTCCCCGACGGCGACGGCTTCGAGGCCTGCCGCTCGATCCTGAAGGACCAGCCCTCGGCGCGCATCCTGATGCTCACCTCCTTCGCCAACGACGACTTCGTCCACCAGGCCATCGTCTCCGGCGCCCACGGCTACCTCATGAAAGAGGTCGAGCCCGAACGCCTCATCGAGGCCATCGTCAGCCTCCACAACGGCGAATCCATCCTCGGCACCGGCCTGGTCGAGCGCGTCCTCGACCTCGTGCGCGCCGGCCGCACCGGCGCCGGCCGCGACTCCGGCAACAGCCTCTCCCTCCTCTCCGCCCAGGAACGCCGCGTGCTCGCCCTCGTCGCCGAAGGCCGCACCAACAAGGAGATCGGCTCCCAGCTCGGCCTCAGCGACAACACGGTCAAAAACTACCTCGTGAACGTGTTCGACAAGCTGAAGGTCAAACGCCGCTCCCAAGCCGCAGCGCTCTGGGTGCAGTCCGGGCCGAAGACCCCGTAATTTCCCCCAGGCCCGATCGGGCCCGGGAGACAGGCCTGAAAAAACGGGCCCTCCGCCCCTGTCGGGGACCCGTGTCCCTGCGCTAGTATCTGGCGCATGGATACGTCGTCGCCCCGCCGTCCGCGCCCGTCGCCCCGCCGCCCGGACGCCGGCTTCAGCCTCGTGGAGGTGATCGCCGCCACCTTCGTGATGCTCTTCGCCATCTCGTCGGCGATCCTCGTCATGCAGTCGGGCTTCCGCTCCCTCGACACCGCGCGCAAGACCACCCTCGCCGCCCAGATCATGCAGAGCGAGATGGAGCATCTGCGCATGCTCAGCTGGAGCCGCGTGCAGGCCCTCGTCGGCCCCGAGCCCGCGAAGATCGATATCTCCACCATCTTCCCGCAGACCACCGAGGCGGAAAAACGCATCCTCGAGGAGATGAAGCGCACCTTCGTTCCCACCCGCTCCGCCGCCTACCTCGCCGGCACCGACAACGAGCTCATCGGCATCAACATCACCATCACCTGGAAGGGCATCGACGGCGTCTCCCACACCCGCACGAGCAACACCCGCTACTGCAAAAATGGCCTCTACAACTACTACTACACGCTCAACAAGGCGTCGTCGTGACCGGCGCGCCCCGGGCGCCCGGGGCTTCACCCTCGTCGAGGTCATGGTGTCCGCCCTGCTCAGCGGCATCGTGCTCGTCGCCGTGCTCAGCGCCGTGCTGATGATCAACCGCAGCGGCTATCTGCTCAACAACTACATCGAGATGGAGCGGGAGGCGCGCAACGCCCTCGAGACCTTCGCCATCGACGTCCGCATCACCCAGCGCGTCGAGTGGATCCGCAAACCCGGCGGCACCGAGCTGATCGGCATCACGCTTTTCGACCCCGACAACAACTCCGTCACCTACAAATACCAGGACGGAAAGCTCAAGCGCGGCGATCGCACCCTCGTGTCGGGGATCCAGTCCCTGTCCTTCACCGCCTACAAATACAGCGACGGCCCGGGCCCGGCGGCCATCGATCCCGCCGTCGTGACCAACGACAACCTGCTGAAGAACGACACCAAGATGGTCCAGATCTCCCTCTGCGCCGTCCGCTCCCGCAGCACCCTGGCCGACGCCACCAACAACGTCGTCTCCGCCCGCTACGTCCTCCGCAACAAACCCTTCTGACCATGATCCTCCGCCGCCCCCCCGCCCCCCGCCCCTCGCGCCGCCGTGGCTCGGTCCTGATCGTCGCCCTGATCTTCAGCCTGGTCATCGCCCTCTCCCTCGCCTCGTTCCTCAACATCTCCACCAACGCCTCCCGGCTCTCCTACCGCACCTTCTACCAAGGCGCCGCGATGAACATCGCCGAGTCCGGCCTCGAGCAGGCGCTCTGGGAGATGAACCGCGCCACCGGCGGCTGGACCGGCTGGGAGGCCGTCGCCACCAACATATACCGCAAGAGCTTCGACATGGGCGGCATCGAGGGCGGCGCCACCAGCGCGGTCAAGGTCTACGCCAAGACCGGCTCCGGCGCCTACGTCATCGCCCGCGCCATCGTCACCCCGCCCCGCGGCGCCCCCATCGAGAAATGGATCCGCGTCACCCTCAGCAAATCCGGCCGCTACGCCGTCGGCGGCCTCGGCCGAAAGGGCATCGTCGCCAACGGCAACCAGGTGGAGATGGCCAGCTGGAACTCCGACCCCGACAACAACCCGAACACTCTCTTCGTCCCCTTCAGCGAGGCGGTGATGAACGACAACGTCCCCCTCGCCACCCTCGACCTCGACGCCTCCCTCAACTCCGGCCAGGCCAACGTCAACGGCACCGCCGCCGTCGGCGGCGACAGCCTCGACGCCATCAAGGTCGGCACCAATGGCTACATCGGCCCCTTCGGCACCGCCGCCGGCACCAAGGACCCCGACAGCGTCAGCACCAACTTCTCCACCGACCTCGAGACGCCCCGGGCCCCGTCGGCGACCTACACCTCGATCGGCGCCATCACCGGCGACACCACGCTCCCGCGTAGCAGCGATCTGGATACATCGAACCCGAACAAGACCTACTACTACTCCGCCACCCAGCTCTCGCTGACCAACAACGTCCTCAACATCACCCCCGGCACCAACGTCGTCCTCGTCGTCGACGGCGTCGGCGGCATCAACGTCGGCGGCGGCTCCGGCGCCATCAACGTCGGCGGCACCCTCACCACCAACACCTCCACCGGCGCCATCACCTACACCTCCGCCACGCTCAAGATCTACACCGACGGCAACGTCGACATCGGCGGCCAGGGCGCGGCCAACCAGGTGACCACCCAGACCTACACGCCCGAATCCAGCACCCCCGTCACGACCACGACCTACAACACCCTTTCCGAGATCAAGGACATCTACGGAAAGGGGAACCAGAAGAACACCATCATCGGCTGGAGCTACAAACAGACCACCACCACATCTGTTTCCGTCAACGGCGGCACGCCCACGGTCACAACCAGCAGCCCCACCACCTACACCCTGCTCCTCTCCAACGTCCCCACCGCCACCAAACCCGTCGCCGGCTCCACGGTCCCCGTGGTGACCACCACCACCTCCACCTCCCCCGCCGTCACCACCACGACCGGCACCCTGCCCGGCCAGCCCGCCAACTTCCGCATCTACGGCACCCGACCGGACACCGATCTCGCCCCCGGCGGACGCGGCACCCAGACCATCAAGATCTCCGGCAACGGCGAACTCAGCGCCGTCGTCGACGCGCCCAACGGCGTCATCCAGGCCAAGGGCGGCGGCAACTCCGGCTTCATCTACGGCTCCCTCATCGGCTACACCCTCACCTTCACCGGCAACGACGGCTTCTACTACGACGAGTCCCTCGCCAACCTCGACGACAGCAGCAAGCTCGGCATAGACAACTGGGACGAGCTGGTCACCGCCGACGACCGCTCCGGCAAAGTCTCCAACGTCAGCTCCTCGACCTACGCCTCGTTGATGAGCTTCTAAGGCGCTCCGCCCGTTTTCGCGCCCCGACGGAACCACGCAGGGTAATCCTGCGCAGCCAATACATTCAGGCCTAGTATTCAAAGCATCCCCCTCTCGAAGATTCGATCTCTTTAACGAAATTTACATTCCATAAAATAGGCGCTTTCAGGCCCGGCCGAGAAGAACGCTGGGATGATAACTTAGGTAACGTTTAAGATTTTTTTATGAACGTTGGCCGCCCCATCCGCTTATTCGCAGCCGCAGCCGCCGGCCTCGCTCTTGCCACCGCCACCACCCGCGCGGCGGTGATCACGCTCGACGGAGCCACCCGCACCGACAACGGGAACGGCACCTACTCCTACACGACGTGGAAGCCGATCCTCGCCCCCTCGAGCTGGACCTACCGCACCACCGACGGCTACCTCTACGATCCCAACGCCGACCAGCAGACCGGCCAGGCCGACTCCGACTTCGCCGGCAGCAGCACCTTGCCGTCCTTCTTCGTCCAAACCGGCACCATCAACGGCGTCGAGGTGATCGCCATGCGCGTCATCTTCAACGTCTACGACACCAACATCGCCACCGCCAAATACACGGGCAACCCGGTGAACGTCCGCGTCGGCATCGACGCCAACATGGACGGCAAACTCGACCTCTACATGGGGCCCAACTTCCAAAGCGGCGCCGCCGGCGTCGCCTTCCAGCTGCCCGGCACCGGCGCGAACACCTCGCCGAGCACCACCTCCACCAGCACGGTCTTCTACCCCGACAGCACCGCCGGCACCCTCGGCGGCGGCACCTCCCCGGCCTTCAGCGCCAGCAACTTCAGCTACGTCTCCCTCAGCACCGCCAACGCGGCCACCTACTACCCCGGCTGGACCACCCAGCTCTACGGCACCACCGCCGACCCCGACGGCATGATGAGCTGGGCCATCCCCCTCGCCGACGTGAACAAGGCCCTCGCGGAGGCGGCCATCGCCGACACCGGCAACCCCACCCTCGCCGGCACCAGCATCAGCGCCTCGTCCTTCCTCCTCTGGGTAGCCTTCACCGCCACCCAGAACAACTCCGTCAACCAGGACGCCTACGGCATCACCAAAAACGACACCCAGACCACCCGCTGGGACGCCTTCACCTCCTACATGGACGCCAACGGACGCCCCGTCCCCGAGCCCGCGACCTACGGCATGTGCCTCGGCGGCGCCCTCGGCGCCTTCCTGCTCTTCCGCCGCCGCCCCGCCTCCACCGGCGCGGCCTGAGCCGGCCGGCGCCGGTTCGCGTTCGCCCGCACCATGACGCTGGACTGGCTGCGCTTCTGGCCCGAGCTCGTCCGGCTAAACCTGCTCAAGGCCCGCCACCGCCGGCGCGTGCTCGGACGGGATCCCTCCCGCCCCCTTCGCCCCGCCCCCTGCCAATCCGCCCCGGACTCCGGCCGGCCCCGCGAGACCCGCTGCGAAGCCTGCCACCGCTTCGACAGCTACCGACGCTATCGCCACGTCTGCCCGGACCTCGTCTTCATCGCCGGGGACGCCCGCTGCGGACGGGATTCCACCGAGATCCGCCCCCGCTGGGGCCGCGCCGCCGCCCAGGTCGTCCTGCCTATCCTGGCCGCCTTCCTTTGCGCAGGACTGGCCACGTGGGGCGTCCTCCGCTCCGGCGGCCTGAAAACCCTTTCGCCCCTCGACGTCCTGATCCCCTCCCGCTGGGACAACATCGCCGAGCATCGCCGGGCCCATTTTCAACTCGTCGCCGTCCGCGCCATCGCCGGACGCGATCCCGCCACCGCCTCCGTCGCCCTGCTCAGCGCGGCGCAGACAGGCCGCGGCACCGTCGAGTCCAACGTGGCGCTCGCCCGCCTCGCCACCCTCGGCGGATATCACAGCCTGGCGGACGAGCTTCACGCCTCGACCCTCGCCGCCCGCCCCGAACGCGCCTCCACCCTGGCCGTCGCCTGGCTCGACGACCTCCTCCTCGCCCACCGCCCGCACGAACTCGCCCGCCTCGCGCTTGAACGCCTGGCCCTCCCCGACGGCACACGCGAATTGTGGCTGCGCGCCTTCTTCGAAAGCATCCGCCACCCGGGCGTCGCCGCCGATCTGCTCGACCGCCCCCCCGCCTCCGGCTACCCCCACCCCGGCCTCCGCTTCGCGCTCTCCGCCCGACGCGCCCTCGACGCGGACGACCGCCTCGCCGCCGCGGACCAGCTGCTCGCCCTTTCCGGCGCCATCCCGGGCGCGGCCGTCCGCCGCTTTCTCGCCCTCTCCTGGCTCGACGCGAAAGAGCCCGACCGGGCTCGCGAAGCCACCCTGTCCACGCTCTACCCCGCCGCGCCGGGCGAAGTCGCTCTCCTCAGCCACGCCCTGCTCCGCGCCGCAGGCCACCCGGAGGGCGCCCGCGAGGCGCTGCGCGCCCTCTTCGGCCGGGATGACGCCCGGGCGCAAGTGCTCGCCGCCTTGGTCCGCGACCCGGACGCCGCGCTCCTGCGCGAATTTTCCCAACAACTTCCCCCCGCGACGCGCGCCGACCCGCGCACGCTGAGCGGGCTCTGGATCGCCGCGCGGCGCGCCGGCTCCGACGAACTCGCCGCCCAAGCCGCCTCCGACCTCGAACGCCTCGGCCACACCTTACCCCGCGAAATCCTTACCAGGACGACCTCCCCCGAGGAACGCGCCCCGCTCGCCCTCATCGCCGCCCTCCTCCCGGTCGACCGCGATATGGTCTTCGCCCTCCGCGAAAAACTCTGAACCCCCGGCCCCCTTCGCGACGCGACCCAAGCAGCCCTTGATTTTGGATAATAAATCAAAGCATATCTTGATTTTATTCTCAACAAATAGGGTATTAGACCCCATATAAAATCCACTTCCGACGCCCCTCCGCCCTAAAAGGCAGGGATGTAGGATAATACGCGCGTAATAGTCAGTATTCTATCGACTTAAAGTTTTCGCGACAGCACCCCTTCGCCGCGGTTCATTGGTAAAAAACCATGAGCTCACGCACCCCCAGCCTTCGCGCCGTCGCGTGCGCCTGCCTCGGATTCGCCACTTCGGCGACGGGGCTTTTTGGACAATCCGCCATCACGCTCAACGACACCACGCGCACCGGCACGTCGCCCAACTACACCTACGGCACCTGGAAACCCGTCTTCACCCTCGACAACACCTATCTTTACGAAGCCTCCGGCGATGTAACCGCGACCCAAGGCCAGCAGCCCGACCTGGTGTCGGTCACCTCCGGCGCGCCCGGTTTTTTCATCCGCGGCGGCACGCTCCTTAACGCCGGCGGCACGGCCGTCGACAGTCTCGCCTTTCGCGTGATCTCGAACAAGGCCCTGGGCAACAAAGAGGCGATCAACCTCGGCCTCGACTATAACTTGGACGGCGGCGTCGACCTCTACCTGACCATGACCGGGACGACGCTCTCGTTAAACGCGATCGGCACCGGCGCCCAGACCACCTCCGCCACCTCCAGCATCGGCACCGCCCTCAGCGTCGGCTTCGGCGGCGGCACCGCCACCACCAGCCTCACCCTGAGCACCGGCACGACCGGCGGCTACAACTCGCTCAGCGAGATCAGCCTGCCCGCCGCCAGCACCGAATACACCGGCTGGACGGCCCAGACCAACGGCGGCGGCGGCAACGACACCACCGACACCATGTATAGCTTCGGCGTCACCCTCTCCGACCTGAACACCGCCCTCGGTCTGACGGGATCCAACGTCCTCACCACGACCTCCATGATGCGCTGGATGGCCTTCACCACCATCAACAACAACGCCGCCATCGCCGACGTCTACGGCCTCGGCAACGTCAGCGGCAACAGCACGGTCACCTACGCCAGCTTCGTCCAGGTCATGAACGCGAACGGACAACCCATCCCCGAGTCCGCCGCCTACGGCCTCACCATGATCCCCTGCCTGGCCGCCTTTTTCGCCCTTCGCCGCCCCCGCCGCACGTCCGTCGGCTGACGCGAAGCCCCCTCCTCGCGCTTCATGCCCCATGACTGGCTCCGGCTCGGGCCGGAAATCCTCCGCCTGAACCTGCAAAAGGCCGGTCACGCGCGAAGGCTCCTCGCCTTGTCGCCCGGCGCTCGCGTCTTTCCTGCTCCCTGCCAATCCCCGTCGGACTCAGGACGTGCCCTGGAGACCCGTTGCGAGGCCTGCATGCGCTTCGACAGCGCGCGGCGCTACCGCCTCGTCTGCGCCCACCTCGACGCCACCCCGCGCGGAGCCTTCTGTCGTCTCGACTCGGCGCAAATCCGCCCGGAGTGGAATCGCGTCCTATTCGCTTGGACCGCCCCCTGGATCCTGCTCGCGCTGCTCTCCCTGGCCGGCGCATGGACCTTTCTCCGCTTCGGCACCGGACTGAAAGATATCTCCCCGCTCGACGTCGCCTGGCCTTCCCGATGGTCCCGCGTCGCCGAGCTCAAGCGCCGGAAATTCACCTCGCTCGCCCTCTTCTCGATCCAGCGCGGCGATTTCGCCCAGGCGGGCGTCTCCCTCTTCACCGCCGCCCGCATCGGGAAGGGCGGGATGGAGGACAACAAAACCCTCGCCCGCCTCGCCACGCTCGGAGGCTACCACAGCCTAGCCGACGAACTGCACGGTCAAAACATCGCCGACCACCCCGAAAACGCCGAGGATCTGGCGCTGGCCTGGCATGACGATCTCCTGATCTCGCACCGGCAGCTTGAGCTCGCCCGCCTCGCCCTCGCACGACTCGGCAGCCCCGGCGCTCCCCGCGAATTCTGGCTCCGCGCCTTTCTCGAATCGATCCGCCACCCCGGCGTCGCCGCCCCGCTCCTCGCCGAGGAGTCCGCCTCCGCCACGCCCCACCAGGGCCTCCGTCACGCCCTGCTCGCCCGACGCGCGATCGACCGCAGGGACAAAATCTCGGCGATCGACGAGCTGCTCGCCCTCTCCGCGATGCCACCCGGCGACGCCGCCCGCACCTTCCTCACCCGCTCGTGGCTCGATCTCCATGACGCAGCCCGGGCAGCGGCCGCCGCCATCTCCACCGCGCATCCCGCCGCCCCCGGCGACGTCAGCGTCCTCGCCCACGAGCTACTTCGCGCCTCCGGCGACCTGGCCTCCGCCCAAGCCGTTCTCCGCCAGCTCTTCGGACAACCCGCCCTGCGCGCGAAAGTCCTCGCCGCCCTTGTGCGACACGAAGACGGAGCGCTGCTCGCCGAGTTCGTGTCCTCCCTGCCGGAGGACAGCCGCTCCGACCCGCGCCTGCTGGCGGGCATCTGGATCGCCGCCCGACGCGCCGGCGCCGCCGCCCTCGCGGTCTCCGCCGAGATCGAACTCGAGAAATGCGGCCGCCCCGTGCCCGAGGAATTGCGGGCCAAGGACGCCTCGCCCGTCCGTCGCGAGGCGCTCCGCTTCGCCGGCGCGCTCCTCATGCCCGACCGCGAGGTGCTGATCGCCCTGCACGCGGCGCCCTGATCCGACGTCACGGACGCGCCACCGCGCGGTCGACCGGTTCAGGAACGATGCGCCACGGCGCCCCCGCTCAGGCCGCGGCTTTCGCCGCGAAAACCTTGCGCAGGATCTCGACCGATTCGGCCAACTCGGCCTCCGTCGCCACCAGCGGCGGCAGCAGACGGATCACGTTGCCTCCCGCGACGGGGCAAAGCATGCCCGCCTCGCGCAGCGCCGCGACATAGGGCGCCGGATCGCTCGTTAGCTGGAGACCGACCATGAAGCCGAGGCCGCGCACGCCCGTGAGCTGCGCCGGGAACTCGGTCGCGAGCCCGGCCAGCGCCGCGTGCCAGGCCGGGCTGACGCGCGCGATGTGTTCGCCGAGCTTCTCGTCGCGGATGATGTCGAGCGTCGCGAGCGCGGCCGCGCAGGCCAGCGGCGTGCCGCCGAAGGTCGTGCCGTGCATGCCGGGCTGGAAAAGGTCCGCCGCGCCCTCGCCGATCCAGATCGCGCCGATCGGGAAGCCGCCGCCAAGGCCCTTGGCCATGCCGATAGCGTCCGGACGCACGCCCGCGTGCTCGAAGGCGTAGAACTTCCCCGTGCGGCCCACGCCGCACTGCACCTCGTCGAGCATGAGGAGGAGGTTGTGCTTGTTGCAGAGCGCGCGCAGGCCGAGAAGGAACTCCGTCGTGGCGGGCGTCACGCCGCTCTCGCCCTGGATCGTCTCGATGAAGATCGCGGCGGTCTGCTCGTCGATCAGCTCCTCGAAGCTCGCGAGGTTGTTGATCTCGCCGAAGGCGAAGCCCGGCACCAGCGGGCGGAAGCCCTTCTGGATCTTCTCCTGCGGGGTCGCGCTCATGCCGCCGAAGGTGCGGCCGTGGAAGGCGTTCTTCGCCGCGATCACCTTGAAGCACTTGCCCTCCTCGCCGGTTTTCCGGACGCCATGCAGGCGGGCGAGCTTGATCAGGCCCTCGTTGGCCTCGGCTCCCGAATTGCAGAAGAAAACGCGACCGGGCCCGGCGAGCTGCACGAGCCGTTTGGCCAGCTCGCCTTGGAGCGGATTGCGGTAGAGATTGCTCACGTGCGCGAGCGTGGCGGCCTGCTCGGACACGGCCTTCACCCAGCGCGGATGCGCGTGGCCGACGGCGTTTACCGCGATGCCCGAGGCGAAGTCGAGGTAGCGCTTGCCCGCGTCGTCCCACACGCGGCAGCCCTCGCCGCGCGCCAGCGTGATGGCGGGGCGGCCGTAGTTGCGCAACACATACGTGTCATACGCGGCCTCGGTGGCGGTCTGGGCGATCTGGGTCTGGCTCATGGGAAAGGGGTTTTAGGTGTCCAAGACGCGGGAACGCGATTTCAAAGCTCCCGCCTCCGATTTTGATTAACCACTTAGGGAGCGGCTCAATGAGCGCTCCTTTGGAGAAAGCAGTCCCTGCCAGGACCGACTGGTTTCGATGTCTCGGCAATGCCTCGGTGGAAATTTATAACCGAGGCCATTGGCCGAACCGTCGACATCGGGTCGTTCCGCGCCGCGGAACTCCACCGATTAAGGAGCGCTCATTGAGCCGCTCCCTAAGGGGTCGAATCTCCGAACCTCCGGGGCTCGCTCAACCCTGCACGATCTCGGTGCCGATACCTTTGTCGGTGAAGATCTCGAGCAGGAGCGAGTGCGGCAGGCGGCCGTCGATGAAGTGAACGCGCTGCACGCCTTCCTGGAGGGCGCGGACGGCGCTCATGACCTTCGGGCGCATGCCCTTGTCGATCACGCCGCGCTTCTTCAGGTCGTCGACCTGCGAGCTCTTGAGCGTCGAGATAAGCGAGTCGGCGTCGGGCGGGTTGGCCAGCAGGCCGGGGACGTCGCTCATGAACACGAGTCGGCGGGCCCGCAGCGCGGCGGCCACGCGGCTGGCCACGAGGTCGGCGTTGACGTTGTAAGGCTTGCCATCGCGGCCCTCGGCCACGGGCGAGACCACCGGCACGTTGCCGTCGGAGATCTCCTTCTTGATGAGCTTCACCTTCACCTCGACGACCTCGCCGACGTAGCCGAGATCGACCTTCACGCCGTTGTCGTCCTCGGTGAGCTTCTCGCACACCAGCACGGTGTCTCCGGCCAGGCCCTTCGGCTTGGCCCCGGCCAGCGCGATGGCGGCGCAGACATCCTTGTTCACCACCTCGTCGAGCGTCTTCTTCACGATCGCGACCGCGGGCTCGTCGGTGATGCGCATGCCGTTCGAGGCGAAGGCCGCCTTAAGGCCGGCCTGCTCCATCGCCTTGGTGATCGCCTTGCCGCCGCCGTGCACGACGACGACGTTGATCCCGCACGCGGCGAGAAAGGCGATGTCGTAGGCGACTCGATTCCGGACCGCGGGATCGGGGTCGTCCATGAAGCTCCCGCCGTATTTCACGACGAAAGTGGAGCCGCGAAAATCCTGGATGTAAGGCAGCGCCTCGAGGAGGACTTTCGCCTTGGCGGTGATTTCGGAAACGTTCATTAAGATGGACTGGAAAGCGTCGGGTAAATCACCGCGCGCCGGCTTTTCCATCACAATCTGGAAACGTCACCGCCGCGCCGGATTATCGGCCCGGAATTTCCCCTTCACTTCCCGGCCCGCGGCCTCAGATATCCGCGCGTGCCCAGCACCCAGAACACCTTCCCCTCCCGTGACGCCCACCGCGCCTGGCTCGCGAGCCAGGCCGCCCTCCCGCAGGGCTTCCGAGTCGGCACCGCGCGCTTCGACTTCACGCCCAAGGAGGCGCCCAAGCCGTCCAGGATGACGCTCACGCTCATCGCCCTAGACGCGCCCACCCCCGACTTCGCCGCCGTCTTCACCAAAAACGCCTTCCCCGGCGCGCCCGTCATCGTCGGCCGCAAGCGCCTGGCGGAGCCCAAGCTCGGCGCCATCCTGATCAACAACAAGATCTCCAATGTCTGCGCCCCCGGCGGCGTCGAGGCCAGCGAGGCCGTCTGCGCCGCCACCGGCCAGCTCCTCGGGCTCGCGCCGACCGAGATCCTCCCCTGCTCCACCGGCGTCATCGGCTGGGGCCTGCCCGTCGAGGCGATGGTCGAGAACCTGCCCAAGGCCGCATCCGCGCTCGCCGCCGGCTCCATCCTGCCCGCCGCCGAGGGCATCGTGACGACCGACCTGTATCCAAAGATCCGTTACGCCTCCGTCGGCGCCGGCCGCGTCGTCGGCATCGCCAAGGGCGCGGGCATGATCGAGCCCAACCTCGCCACCATGCTGGTCTACATCCTGACCGACGTGGCCGTGCCGCGCGACCAGCTCCGCGCCATGCTCTCGCGCGTCACCGGCGAGACCTTCAACCGCATCTCGATCGACAGCGACACCTCGACCTCCGACACCGTCGTCGCCGTCTCCTCCGGCAAGGTCCCCTGCGCCGATCTCGCCTCCTTCGAGGCCGCCCTGCGCGCCGTCTGCGTCGATCTGGCCGAGGACGTCGTCCGCAACGGCGAGGGCGTGCGCCACGTCCTCCGCGTCCAGGTCTCCGGCGCGCCCGACGCCGCCACCGCCGTCTCGCTCGGCAAGGCCATCGTCAACGCCCCGCTCTTCAAGTGCGCCATGGCCGGCAACGACCCCAACGTCGGCCGCCTCGTCCAGGCCATCGGCAAACACGTCGGCGCGGCCGGACTGACGCTCGACCTCTCTCGCCTGCGCGCCCGCATCGGCGGCCAGGAGATCTTCGCCGACGGCGCCTTCCGCCTGAACTACGACAAGGAGGCCGCGCTCGTCGCCCACCTGAAGTCGGCCGAGCTCTACCAGAGCAAGCCGGCCG
>JACCEA011584252.1_pt1 | contig 68623 bp, 81 predicted proteins | sample 7449851 | NCBI WGS metagenome assembly JACCEA01 (sample SAMN15323453, study PRJNA562643) | freshwater metagenome | isolation source: river surface water | place: USA:Blue River Watershed | collected 2017-08-18 | reverse complement strand
GCGCGCGTCGAAGCGATCCAAGGCGCCCTAGGCGAGGGGTTGTTTGCCACGGACGCCTTCGCGGCGACGTTGGATGGGCATCAGCTGCGCCCAGGCGGTGAAGGCGTCGGGGTCGTCCCAACGCTGGGCGGTGAGGTCGACGAGCACCGGGGCGCCCTCGAGGGGGTGGTCGGTGAAGAACTCGAGCGAGGGGGTGTCGCCGTAGAGGTCACCGTGGATGCTCTTGACGAGCACAGCCCGGGCGAGGAGCTCGGAGGCGCGGGCGAGCAGGCCGAGGTAGCGGCCGTTGACGCGAGCCGAGGTGCCGGCGGTGTAGTTGCCGGGGACGAACTCGCGGAGCAGCTTGTGCAGGCGGGGGATCTCGAGCAGGGTCGAGGTGTGCGGATCGCCGGGGATGCGGTCGCCGGGCAGCATCTCGAGGCGGGTGTCACCGTCGAGGATGCGCCAGGTTCGGAGATCGCTCTCGGGGATCCAGCAGTCATCGGAGTCGATCTCACGCTGGGTGGGTTTGCGCTTGGGGACGCTGTCGGCCCAGATGAGGGTGACGACGCCCTCGGGGTGCTTGGTGTCTTCGATTGGGACGCGGTGCGTCTGCGTCTCGAAGGTGCCGGCGCGCGTCACGGAGACGGTCTGCTCGCAGCGGTGGTCGCAGGCGATGGCGATGTGGCCATCGCAGGTGGCGAGGTAGCGGTGGCCACCGCCGGGGCGGCGGACGACCTGCACCAGGCGCAGGGGGTAGCGCTCTTTCTGGGAGGCGGAGGCGATGTGGGCCGCCGCCTGGAGAGAGGGGAGGTGGAATCTCATGGCGTGGGGATGGCAGCGTCGAGCGCTTCGTGGTGGTAGAAGGCGGAGGCCCAGTCGGCGTACTCGGGGTCTTCGGGGAAGGGGTAGCCCTCGAGTTCCCAGTCGGATTCGTGCATGCCGCAGGGGGAGTACCAACCGCCCTCGTCGCCATCCCAGCCGGCGTGGAAGCGGATGGAGTCGATGCGGTCTTGCTCGCGCATGGCGGCTTCCACCTGGGGGAGGTGGTCGTACCAGTTGGGGCGCGAGGCGAGTTGGAGCAGGTTGAAGGTGGGGTCGTTCATGGCGTCAGTAGCTGATTTGCACAGAAGCGATGCCGTCGAGCGGTACGCCGAGGCGATAGGCGGCACCGGCGGAGAGATCGAGCGAGGCGCAATCGCACCTGTCGGTGATAGGCACCGTGAGGGATCGCCCTCGGTGGGAGACGCGCACTCGGGTGCCGCAGGGGAGCCAGGGGTGGGCGGCGGAGACGCCCCAGTGCTGGTAGGTCTGGCCGCAATAGGTGGTGCGACCGTGGTACCAATCCGAATAAACAGTGCTTGTCACGGTGCGCGCCTGCGCTGGGGTGCAAAGCGCAGCGGCCGCGAAGGAGAGGAGCAAGCGGCGCATCAGTCCTCCAGTGGGGGGAGGGCGGCGATAAAGCCCTGCAGCCATGGACCGACGTCCTCGGGGTCGAGGAAGGTGTCGTAGCTGCGGTGGTCGTCGAGCTTGATGCCGAGGCGAGGGGTGCCTTCGCCGTGCTCGCGGATGATGTCGATGGTGATAGTGCGCATGGCTCAGGCGTTGGTGGTGTAGTAGCGGGAGTCCGGCCCGTACTCGGTGAGGAGGTGGGCGAAGGCGCCTTCGAGGCGGCGCTTGTTGTTTTGGTCGGCTTTGTACCAGGCGTGTGCCAAGGCGGCGCAGAATCCACCGCCGTGGCGCTCCATAGCGGCGAAAGTGCGGAACTGGGTAGCCGCGTCAAGCGCGGCGAAAGTCGTAGGGCTCATTTGACGAGGTCGATGTTGTTAGATACAGGGCGACTCGTGGTGCCGTCCCAGAAGAGGCGCATGCGGTGAACCACGCAGCGGGACGGGGGATGCGTGGCTTCAAAGAGCGCCCAGGCTTCAGCGGCGCTGGGCGCGTCGACGTAACAGCCCCAGTGCGAGGTGCCGTTGTTGAGGTAGGTGTACTCGAAGCGGTATTTGTTCATGCGCTGGCCTCACTCAGGGCGACGTAGAACGAGGGCTCGTTGTTGGCGAGGCCGCGGGATTGTTCCCACTTCTGGGTGATTTGTAAGCGCTCCATCTCGCGCTGGGTTTCGGGTGAATAGATCCAGCGAGCGCGTTGTTTCAGGACGCAGCGCACATCGCCCAGGGCGACGTTGGTGAGCGACTTGCTCTGCATGTGCTCCAGGAGCCAGGCGCGCTCGGTGTCGTACTGGGCCTGGAGCTCCTGGATCTGGAGCTGGAGTTGCCGCGCTCGGGTGAGGTGTTGGCCGACGGCGCCGGTGGGCACGTAGGAGCGGGCGCGGCGCGTGGGCCGCTTGGCGTAGGTGATGGTCATTGCGTCGAATACGTGGATGAGGGAAATAGGTGACTGATTCCTGAACAGGTCAGTCGTTCACGAGCAGCTGGCGCATGGTGAAGGGCTCACCGCGCTCGGCGTAGAGGTGGAGCAAGGGCTCGACGTGGGCGGGGTCTTCCACCCAGTGCTCGTACTCCCAGTCGTCTGACAGGAAGTGCCAGACGGGGTGGGGCTCGGCGACGTGCTCGGGGGACTCCGGCGGGGATAGCGGCCGGGGGTCGGGGCAGTAGGTCATGGGCCTGCGTAGACGGTGGGTGTGGGGGGCAGCGTCTGCGAGGGGCGCTGGTAGCCGTAGTCGATGGCCATGGCGGCGAGAGCCAGGCCGAGGAGGAAGCCAGCGACGTGCTCGGCGGCGATCCAGGGGGGCATGGGGCGGCGGCGCTGTGCGCGCTTGGAGCGTAGATGGGTCATGGGAAAAGGTCAACTGATTCAGAAACGGGTCAGACGCCGACAAAGGCAGCGCCGACACCGTGGGCCTCGACAAAGATGTCGGTCTTGGCGCCGTCGCACAGGCGACATGTCAGGCATTGGGCCTGGGAGTCTGCGGCGGTCGCCGGGCAGAGCTTGCCGCTGTAGGGGGCGTCGCCCTGGGGCACTACAGCGAAGGTGCGCCAGCCGGCGTCGCTGGCTTCCAGGTAGTCGGCGAACGAGTCGCACGATGCCTGAAAAAAGCCACGGCACCACTGCGCCCAGTCGTGGCGCCACTGGTGGGTGTAACCGGTGTGGCCGTCTGCGATGGCGGTGAGATCGCGCACCACGCTCTCGGTGAGGATGGCGGGGTCGCCGTAGGCGCCCCAGCGGATGCGACGGCCACGCAGGTAGCGGGCGTGAAGCGCGGGGTCGTACTCGGGGTAGGAGCCCCGGGTGAAGGCGCGCCAGACGGCGCCGACGGACTTGCCGACGTCGACATAGCAACTACGCACCCACTTGAAGCGCTTGCGCTTGGCGTCCCAGACCTGGCGACGGCGGTGTGGGCAGTCGCCACAGATGGTGCGGTCGGCGCCAGACGCGATGGCGTCGAGCGGGTGGACGTCGGGGCGCAGGATGAAGACCTGGCACATGTTGCCGGTCTTGCCGTTCTCGGATTCGAGCACGAGCACGGCGACGTAGGGCGCACCGTCGATGGGCGAGATGCCACGGTCGACGATGAACCCGCGAGGTTTTTTGGCCATGCAGAAACTCACTGCGAGAGGATGAGGCGCGAAGCGCCCAGAGAGCCCGCCCACAAGGGGAAGGGCTCTGGGGGCGAGTCAGGCGTAGGAGCGCAGGAGCGATTCAGCGGCTTTGCGCTGAGCCTCGTTAAAGGTGGCGGCAAGTTCTACGTCGCCTGACGTGGAGACGAACTTCCAGCCCTGTTGGATCCGGTGGGGATCGATTCCAACGATGTTTTCGAGGATCATCCCGTGCACGTTGTGGTTGTAGTGCACCAGCGTTACAGAAAACTTACGGACGAAGTTGATGTGGTCTATTCTCATGATTCAAATAAGTTGAATTGATGGGCTTTCTCTAGCTCAAGATGATCGACGCAATCGTTATCATCCTGCAGGTCTAGATCCTGCTTTAAGGGTGCGACTTTGCTAAATAGAAAGTCGAGGAATTCGTCGTTGGACATGGAATCAGAGAAAATCATTGGTCACTCCAGGTAGAGATAGTCGTAGACGCCGGGATACTCACGGGCGTTACATGCCCAGATCCACAAGACACGCTTGCGGTTCTCATCGTGATCACACAGATCACGCGAATCCCAACAGCCGAAACCTTTCAGGTATTCACGGAATAGCCAGGCGGGGCCGTCAAAATCGAGACGGTCGACCCATGCGGAGACGTCCGCGTCCCGGTCGCCGGATCCGGCGCAGTCACAGACGCACTCGAGGGGGAGCTGCCGTAGGGAGTAGGGGCCTTGGAACCAGGTGTTACGGAACATGATTAGTGCGTCGATTGTTTGAATCAGGAATCGGTCAGACGAGCTCGAGATGCTCGAAGCCGGGCACTTCGTGAGCCCACTTAGGGCCGGGCAGGTTACGCTTCAGCTCTTTGTAGAGGGACACAGTGATGTCCATACGTTCGGCGAGGTAGGCGCACTCGCGCCAGATTCCGGGCACGGCAAGGTGGCCGGCGTAGCCCTCATCCCACGCGGCAACACGGGCGGCCACAGGGAGATCCTCATCGACGAGGACGTACAGACGGCGCGGGTTGCCGTCGGAGTCGTTGCTAGCGCAAAGGTGTTGGAAGTACATGCTGAAACTCACTGCGAGAGGATGAAGGTGCAAAGCACCTCAGCCAAACAACCCCCGGACGCAGTGCGCCAGGGGGAATGTTTGGGGGAGATGGTTTGTGCGTGCTAGGCAGAGCCGAATGCCCATTGCCGCGGTGGGCACGCTGGCCACCGCTTGTGCAGAGCCTGTGGTGACAGGGTTGCGTATTTCCGTAGGTACAGCAAGACAGTCGCGCCCCCAATCGCCGGGGTTGCGCTGTCAGCTTCACCGCTCGGCACCCTATCCGTAGGACCAAGGGTCCGCACCGGAAGTGACATCAGTCACTTGTGGGATGCTCTGCGTCATGCCGCTGCACCTATTTCCCCATCGCTCCCAGGTCGGTCAGGGCCGCAGCAATGCACGGCTTGTCCCTCTGGTGTGGCAGACGTTGGGCACCTTCCCGTAGAGCCGCAAGGCTCTGGGACCATGCCAGGCTCGGGTTACCCCTGAACGCGCTGGCGCAGTCTTATTGTCCGGCCGCTCCGCCGACGATCGCCGTCATTGGAGCATCTCGTGCTTACCGTCCCGCTGTGGCACGCCCGGTCGAAGCCGGGCCACCCCGCGTGGTTGTTGTGGCTGACACGGCCGCTGTCACCGGCCGATCCATGGCAGTAGCCTTGCACGGCTCCCACCGATTGTCAACCCCTGCCTTTCGGCCTGGATTGGGCGCAACAGGTCCGGCGGGAGCAGAGCCCCTTAGGGGTTGCTCGCAGGCCGGATCCGTTCCGATGCATCAAGCATTGCACGCCGCCACGGATCTGGCAAGCCATCAGCCTGTGTCCATTGCGTCTCACGATGAGACGATTCTCGGTGCCCTATAGGGATAGAGTCCCGCCTTGTCTCATGCGACTCATGGCGGGACTGAGCGCAGCAACGTATATGTCACGTCCATTGCTACAACTTTAATGTATATATGTGTTTTGCCGGTTCTGTATATCTCTAACCTAGTCGCGCCTTGTTGATCAAGCCGTTGATCACATCTGTGCTTGTAGATTGACGTCGCTCGCACTCGGTGCGGAGCCAGCCGAGGTTCTCAACGGTAAGTTGTATGTCGAGGCGAAGCTTGCGGTTGAGCTCTTGCTCTTCTTCTCGCTTGCGGGATGCAGCGGCGCGTGAAGACATCGACTGCCAGCGCTCCAGCTGAGCAGGATCCAGGCGCCCGGTGTTTACCGCATGCTTGAGCCGAGCTTGTACGGCCTGACGGGTGATGCCGTGCTCGGTGCCGACATCGGTCCATTTCACGTAGCCGTCCCGTTCATAGAGACGCTGGCACGTTTTGCAGACTTCCTCTAAGGAGAGCTCAGAAACGTAGGCCAAGAAGCGAGTTGCGTCGTCGCTTAAGCATTGCACGGGCGGCGTAGCCGCGTCAACCCTCGCGGTACTCCCCTGCGCTGGGGCCGTGGTACAGGTCTTCGAGTTGGGCGCGCAAGGCGCATTCGTGGCGCTCGTCGTCCACGTCCTCGGGGTAGTCGTCGTCCGGGACTGGCTGCTCGATCAGGATGCGCTCGATGCGGGGGCTACGGACGAGGAAGCGGAGGAGCAGGTCCTCGTACCAGCGCAGGGGGATGTAGGGGCGGTTACTCATCGGGGAGGCCTCGGTGGAGGATGAGCGGGGAGCCTGGGCCGAGCCAGGAACCCTCACACTGCGTGCTCACGTACTCGGTGGCTTCTTCTTCGCTCATGTCGTACCAGTGCATGGTGGTGGTGACACAGCGGGCGAAGTCGTAGATGGCTAAGGGGGAGGGGTCGCCCGGGCGCTGGGCGTGGCCGAGCAGGGCGAAGTCGTAGACGAGCCGGGGGTAGAGGAAGAAGGGGCCGTCCGTGTAGTCGGGGTCCTTGTAGAGCATCGGCTCAGATGGTGATGCCCTGGGGGGCCAGGTGGAGGCGCAGCTTGTTCAGGGCGGCGTGGTGGATCTGGCCGACGCGGGCGCGGCTGAGGCCGAGTTCTTCGGCGATGGCGCGGAAGGTGGTGTTCTCGAAGAAGATGCCGCGCAGGATGCGGGTTTCGGTCTCGGTGAGGCAGGTGGTGATGGCGGCTTCGACGGCGGCGTGGCTGTTGGAGGTGGCGATGTCGGCGTAGGGCTCGGGGGCGGAGGGGTCGGCGACGAAGTCAATCAGGGTGCTTTCGGAGTCGTTGCCGGTCAGGCCGTCGAGGGAGAAGCAGGCGGTGGTGGCCTGGTGAGCGAGGACTTCACCCAGGCGCTCGGGGGTGACGTCGACGCCCTCGGCGATTTCGGTGTGGCTGGGGGTGCGGCCGTGTTCGGCGCTGAAGGTTGCGCTGAAACGTTGGGCGCGGGTGATCAGCTCGTGGGTGTTGATCGGGAGGCGGATCATCCGCGCGTAGCTGTGGAGGGCGCGGGTGATGGCCTGGCGGATCCACCAATAGATGTAGGTGGAGACGGCGTAGCCGCGGGTGGGGTCGAAGAGCTCCAGGCCGCGGATCAGGCCGAGGGTGCCTTCCTGGATGAGGTCGGCGAATTCCAGGCCGCGGTTCTGGTAGCGCTTGGCGATGGAGACGACGAGGCGGGTGTTGGTGCGGGTCATCACCTCCATGGAGCGCTGGCCGGCGCGGCGAATGCGCAGGGGTGCGGCGTCACGGCCGCCCTCGTGGTGGATCCAGGCATGGATGCGCTGGCAGTGGCGCAGTTGGGCCTCCTTGCACAGGACGGGGTGGCGACCGATCTCGGTTAGGTAGTCGTGGATTTCGCTGTTGGACATCGAGGCATTGTCAACCGGATTCGGTCAGGCGACGTTACGAAGAGGTGAAGATCAGGGGCGATGGAGCGTGGCTGGGATGTCCTGCTGAGCGGGGAGCGCGGGGCGGCCGGGCGGATGAACCTGGGAGACGGGCGCCGGGTGCGGGGCGTCGTGCGAAGGACCGACGCGCTCGGTGTGCAGGTCACTTGTGAGGTGTTCGGCGAGGGCCCATTGGGAGCGGATGATGTCCTCGAAAACGCGCTCGAGGAGCGGGGCGGTGCCGGCGTAGGTGAAGGCGGCGTCCGGGCCGTCGCGTAGCTCCCAGCGGTAGTAGCCGTCGGGGGTGCTGGCGATGGTGATGAGGAGGGGGGAGAGGGGGCTAGGCATAAAAACACCAGTCGACCCGCAGTTTGGGCAGTTTTTTGTGGTCTTCTTTGTTCACTGGTTTTAGGTTTGCGAGCTTCCTGTGATGCTCAAACCAGCTTTCGGCCAGCCTGGTATCGGCAAATGTGCGTCCTATTGCATTCTCATGAATTGGAGCTAACTCTATGTCTACTATCTTTATTTGGCGTGCTGAAAGCCAATCAGCAAAAAGCCAATCAAAAGTCCTGGGGTATACATGGTCCACCTCCATCCCGCGCTGTCTATGTTTGGCGATATCTGATTGAATTATGAATCGGGCAGCCTTGCGTACTTCTTGTGCATGATAATTGGGTGGGCGGCCTGAGTGGCTTTCCTCGGCCTTCGATAAGGCGAGAAGGCACTTCTTCCAGCTGATATCTATAATCTCATTTTCCTTGGTTATTATTACTATCTCTTTGCTCGGAGATATGTGAGGCCATGGTTGGACTAGGGATGTGCTGACCATGGCCATGTTTCTCGATTTTTCCGGCCAATTAGGGTGCTTCCGCAAGAGATCGAGAACAACTGCGTCCGTGATCTGTGCACCTTCAGGAGTAACCGAACGGACTTGGCGTACATGATCAGTGATTGATTGCTTTGTTGGGAAGGGCTTCTCACCCAGCATGTAATTGGACGCTTTCATTGCTTCAAGGTGCAAGACGGGCTTTGTGCAGGCGCGAGGCGGCGTACCAGGAGGCGATCTCGGGGGCCCAGGCTTCTAAGTGAGGCCAGATCAGATCGCACATCTGCTGGATCTCGAGTTGGGCGTCGCGCTTGGCGCGGAGATCGAGGAGGTGAAGCAAGGAGCGCAGATTGCAGCTCATGACGAAGTGCTGGCGCAGGGAGTAGGGGATGACGCGCCGGGCGTGCTCCTCGGAGAAGCCGCGCTCGATGTCGAGGCGGTAACGAGCGGCGCAGTCGAGGAAGACGATGCGGTCGGTCGCTCGGTGCTGCTCGGTGTAGTCGTAGGACTTGCCGAAGCGGTCTCGGTAGGAGCCCACTGGGCGCCGGTAGAACACCTCGTCGACGTCGAGCTCGCCGCGAGCCAAAGCGCAGATGCGGGCGCCGGTGTAGCGACCTGATTGAACGTCGAAGCTCACGCCCACCCGGTGCGTGCGTGCCTGCTGCATCACGTCGTGCGGGAACCAGCCGACGTTGAAGGTGATCTGGGGGTGCTCGAGCGGGCCGTAGTGACCGCGCTCGCCGGCGAGGAGGTGTTTGACGACAAGGGCGCCGGCCTCGGATTCGCTCGGGAGGTCTTCGTCAAAAACGAATTTTTCGCTGTAGTCCTGGTGCATTGCCCACCAACACAGGGTCTGGGGGGTTTCGGTGCGGGCGAGGACTTCGACGCGGAAACGGGTATCCATCACGGTGCGTTCAGCCCTTGCGGTAAGTGATCGGTTTCGACGAGCAGTGGATCTGGGGGACGCGCAGGGTGCGCCCGTCACGGTCGTAGAGGTGGTAGTGGGGCCAGCCCATCCAGAGCTCGCCGCCGATCACGGTGAAGGTGTCGTGCAGGGGGTGGCCCTTCACATGCACCGCGGCGCCGATGCGGAAGCGCCAGGGGTAGGGGCAGGGGGAGGTTTCGGTGGGTGCCGGGCTCAGGGCCATGGGCACCGAAGGGATCAGTGGCATGGATCAGGCAGCAGCGGGGGTGGGCTGGAGGATCTCGTTCACCCAGTCGTAGAGGTCGAGCAGGGAGCCGTTGTTGACGATGTGCCGGTCGAACAGGGGGTAGTCGTCGAGGCCGCCCTCGCTGGCGTGGGTGGTGTTGCGCGCTGCGTCGGGGCGGTTCAGGTGCCAGACCTCACCGCCGAGGCGGCGGATCAGGGCGGCTTCATTCAAAAAGCGACAGTCATCGATGACGACGGGGTAGCCCTCGGAGAGGAGCTTCTGGATCCGGGCTTCGGCGCACATCGTCCAGATCTGGGGGTGGATGCAGTTGCGGCCGTACTCGGTGCCGAGGGTTTGCAGCATGTGGCGCGCGGTGGTGCGCAGCGCCGGGATGGTCTCTTCCTTGTCGGTGTTGACCAAGCGGCGGGCGTCGGCGTCGGAGAGGCCGAGCTCGGTGAGGAGTTGGGTGACCAGGCGCTTGACCGGGGCGGCGAAAGACACCGAACGCCAGCCGCTCACAAGGAGGTAGGTGGCGATGGTGGTCTTGCCGCTCTGGGGTGCGGGGGAGTAGAGGGCGACGAGGCGTGTCATGGCGAGGGGCGTTTCTCGGTGATGGAGGGGTCGAGGATTCCGAGGAGGGTGAGGTGCATGGCGACTCCGGCGCGGCGGTAGATCTCGGGGGGACTGCCGCCGTTCTTGGGGTCGCCGAGGATTGACCAGAGCAGCGAGGTGTACTGGCTGGTGATCAGCTCGGCGTTCTCGTCTTGGGCGAAGAGGGCGACCAGCGCGACCAACGCTTGGGAGGCGAGAAGCTCAGCGTCTATGCCGAGGTCGCCGAGCTCGGTGGCGATGGACTGGATGACCGGGGCGCAGGTGTGGCCGTCGGGGCCAAACATCTGGCGGAAAGGGATCTCGCGTTGGCGGGCGATCTGGCCGATCAGGCTGCCGGCGAGGGCCGTGGCTAGGTAGCTCGCGAGCTTGTCCGGCGTCGGGGTCATTTGCGCGAGCCCCGGGCGAAGGTGAAGCGCTGCAGTCGAGCGAGGAAGTGCTGGTAGTACTGCGCTAAGGCGTCAGCGTTGATGCGAACGATCTGAGGCTCTTGATCAGGGAGAGCGACGACGATGGCGGCGTTCTCGATGGCCAGGCCCATGTGGCCATAGACGTAGTTCGCTGCAGTGACATAGGCGGCGCACTGAAGCGAGTAGTCGTAGAGCTTGTTGGGCTTACGCGGGGTGTCGGCCGTCTTCCAGTCGAGGAGTGTCGGCTGTAGGCCGTCCCCGGGGAGATAGGCGATGCAGTCGAGTGTTCCGGCATAACCGTCGGGGTGCCAGACGGCGCCTTCGAGGAGGACAGCGCGCTCGACTTCGCGAACAAAGCGGCGTGAGGACTTCCAGTAGGGAGTCAGGAGAAAGTCGAAACCAGGCTCGGTGCCGTCGGTGAGGAAGCGCTCGATGTTTTCGTGGTGACCGGTGCCGCGGAAGCAGGCGATCTGGAGGATCTCGTTGGCGCGCTCGATGCCGATGGACTCGCGCCACTCTTCGAGGCCGCTGTTGTCACGGGAGCCGGAGAGCACCGTGGTGACGGAGGGCATCGGCCCCAGGGGAGTGGAGTAGGCACGCTCGTCTCCGTCGTGGGAGCGCACAGGCTCGTAACGGGGGAGCAGTCGAATGCGCTCGGCGAGGACGGTCATGGCGTCAGACAAAAGAAAGGGGCGGGTTGGAGGCCGCCCCGTTTGTGAATGGGATGCGTCAGGCCGCAGTAGCCCAGGGGTCCTTGCCGTCGTACAGGGCGTGCAAGTTGCAGTCGACGTTCTCGTAGGCCTTGGAGATCTCGGGCTTGAGTGGCTTGGGGGGAGACGGGATGAGGGTGTAGGAAATCTTGTCGCCCTTCTTTTCGCGGATGATCTTCACGTCGTAGCCAGCGAGATCACCGTAGTCATCGTCGGACATGTACTTGAAGATCATCTTCATCAGAGAGATCTGGTTGATCTCCATGATGCGGAAGTCTTCTTCTTCGTAGTCCCAGACGACGGAGGCCAGGAAGCGCTTGGGTTCGCGACTGCCGTTGAGATCGGGTTTGATGTTCTCAGGGATTTCGACGGGCTTCACTTCCCAGCGCACCGGCTTGTTGTCGGTGTTCCAGGCGGAAAAGCCTGAGATGCCGCTGCCGATGAAGCGGAAGCGGCGTTCGCCTTCGATCTTGCTGAGGTTGACGTAGCGGCCAGAGCCGCCCTCGGCGTTGGCTTCGGCGAGGAAGTCGAGGTCAAAAACAGCCATGGGAAAGGGGGTGTTTACTGAAGGGGTTGCGTGCCCGTGGCGCCGGGGATCTCCTCCCGCAAGATCTGCTCGCAGATCTGAGAAGGAGAGCTGTGCGTCGCCTGGGCGAGGTCGACCAGATGCTTGTAGGCCGTGTCTGTGAGGTACAGATGCCGTTTGCGCTTCAGCTCGCCGTAGAGGCGGTGCTTCGTGCCCAAGCCATTTGGTCGACTGAAGTCAGCCTAAAGCGGACGGCCGGACACGTCAACCGAAACGTGAACGATGCGGCGAGTCTCCTGCGACGCGACGCGAGATACAGCATGAATGCTGGGTTTTTTCGAGACTCCCGATTCTGGGAAGTCATGCTGAGCGCCCTGAAGGCTCAAGGTCGGTTGTCCTAACCGCTCTCGGTGAATCGGGATCAATGGGCATTCGACTCCACCGGGGTCCATGCGCCAGGCGGTGAAGATCTCGAAGTAGGGATCCAGGGCGATGCGCTGCTGCCAGGAGCAATGGACCACGAACTCGGGCCGGTCGGGCTCTTCGCCGCACGACAAGTCGAGGCCGCCGTCTGTAGGCGTGATCGCGATCAAATAGACGTAAGACCAGGGGAGGTCTTCGACCACAGGGGAGGAACGACGGCTATGCCCCACTACCTTTAAGGTTTTTACTGCAGAGGCAATGTAGCGGGTCCCTAGTGTGCTGGGACGTCGTTCGGCACTACAGGTAGTGGTTACTATTTGTTAAAGCTTTACGAGCGCTTCTCTTCTAAGAGAAGAAGTAGGTCCTGCTCCTTAGACGGGCCACCAAGTTCGCCGGTAAAGGCTGCGACGGCGGGGAGTTCCATGGCGAGCTCGTCGGGTGTCCAGGCGCCCTGGTTGGAGATCACCTCGCGGAGTCGGCTCAGGCGGTCGAAGTCCCGGGCGGGGTAGATCTCACGGAGGACCTTGTCGAGGTCGGTGATGACGTCGAGATCGCGGTCGCGCATGAGCTTGCGGATCAAGGCGCCCCAGTTCGCGGAGATCTGGGTGGCTTGGCTATCGCTGAAAAACGCTTCGCGGAGGTCGATGTCCTTGGGTTCGCGCAGTCCGCAGAAGACTTCGTAGAACCAGCCGGCAGAAGGTGGCTGGCCGTCCTCGGTGATGGCGTAGGCCTTGCGGTAGTCGTTGCTGGAGGTGGTGCCGGGTATCAGGCGCTTGGTCGTGCTATACCTGTGGACAAGGTAGTTCAGGCGTTCTACTGCGATGAAGGTCCGTGGGCCCGGGTTCTCAAGGCCGTTGTGGCGCAGCCCACTGATTTGGGAACTGTGCAGCCAGCGAACTCCTCCCATCGAGGCGTGCGACAGCCTGACCATGGTGGGGTGAGACCACTCGTTGGTGTCCATCCAGCGACTGAACAGCAGGGCGAAGGTGCGGCGGCCCTTGGCGTAGAGGCTGATGTAGTCGGGCACCAGCTCCTCGTTGATAGCAGATGCGTCTGTCTTCAAGACTGAACTGGTTGCGACGTGTTTTAACCATATTAAACAGGGCGACTTAAGTGCCAAGTCTTCACACATTCTTTTTGCTTATGGGCTCTTGTCTTGTCCTGGATGCGGGGATACGGTGACCTGTACCTGAAAGCCGGGCACAGAAAAAGCCCAATCCCTGTCAGGGGAAGGGCTTTCGGGGATGAGTCTATTGCGACGCAACTCTACATGACCGCTAACAACAGCGCAAGTGGCTTCCCTTTCCAAGGGAAGAAGGCAATCGATTTGCTGCGGGAAAACGTCTTTCCTGCTGCGTGGAGCTTCATCCCGGTCTCGGGTAAGGAGACCTACGTCAAGAAGTGGGCGACGCAGCCCCTGACCAAGGAGCAGTGCATCCAGGCCTATGAGGCCAACGCTGCGTACAACGGCATTGGGGTGGTCACCGGCGACTTCTCCGATGGCCTGATCGCCCTCGATATCGATGGGGGGCTCGCCGATGCCCGCTACAAGGCGATGGCGGGCGATGAGTACGAGCCCTACGGCGAGGAGCGCACCATGGCGTGGACGTCCGGGAAGCCCGGGCGCCGGCAGCTCGTCTACAGGCTCCCGAAGGGCATCAACGACGAGCTGAAGGAGCTCAAGACGTTGATCCTGCGCTACGACGGCCAGTGGCACGACGGTCAGAGCGACAAGGATCGTGCGAAGGACGACCACGCTCCTGAGGGCGAGGAGTACCAGGAGGTGGTGCTTCGCCTCAACCACTGCATGAGTGTGCTGCCGGGCTCGGCGCACCCGGAGGGGCGGCTTTACAAGTTCCTGAGCTTCAACGGGGGCATGCCAGCCGTGGCACCGGGGTGGGTGCTCGATGCGGTGCGGCCTCGGCGCAAGCCACAGGCTTGGATGACCGAGGAAGTCGAAGATGCCCTCAAGGAGTACGCCACGATCATTCCGCCCCGGCAGATCCGGGGTTGGTTCTTCAAGGAGGAGATCCAGGCCAAGCTTCGGCCTCGGTTGACGGATCTGGTGTTCAACCACCCGGTGTTCGACCAGTACGGGTGGAAGGAGAGCGGTGGTGAGAACCCCCAGATGAAGTGCGGGTGCCCCTGGCATGGAGGCCAGTCGGGTACCACTTTTCAGTTTTCTGCCGAGTCGGGTTGTTGGGACTGCAAGTCCTGTGGGGTCAGTGGTGACGTCCTCGATTTCGTCCACAAGATCCGCAGCAACAACAAGCACGCGCCCAAGCCGATTGGGACTGACCTCGAGAGCTACGTCGCTGAGATCACCACGGCGCTTGGGTACAACTACCCAGAGGATGCCCGGGCGCAGGTCGTCAAGGAGGTGCCTCGCTTGGTGCTCTCTGAGGTGGAGTTCCACGAGGCCCTGATCAAGATCCACGACGAGGAGCACAACCCGGCGATCCGTATTGGGCGTATGGCCGGGCTCGCGGCCGAAACGGGGCGCCGGCTCACGGGCGTTCAGTGCCTCTCGGCGATGAACGAGTACCGCTACTACAAGCAGGCTCGGGAGAAGAACGAGAAGGAGAACTGGTGGGAGGACGTCGAAAAGATGGACTTCCTCGTGCCCAACCTGCTGATGAAGCCCACGCAGGTGATGCTCCATGCGGCGGGGGGCCTCGGGAAGACCTCGGCGTGCATGGGCCTGGCCAAGGCCGTGGGGCGGGGGGAGTCGATGCGGATTCGGGGGATCGATCTACCGGTGCAGAAGGGACCAGTGCTCTGGATCCAGAACGACCAGAACCCGGCGAAGCTCCTGCGTGATTGCGAGGACAACGGGATCGACCTGCGCAAGGACAAGTGGTTCATCGTCAAGCGCGGGTGGCAGCTCAACCACGAGACCGAGTTGATCGGGTGGATCAAGCAGTACAAGCCCGCCCTCGTGGTGGTGGATTCGATCGGTTCCTGCTCCACGCAGGTGCAGATCGAGGAGAAGGACAAGGCTTTCGCGAGCCCCTTCTACTCGTACGGCAGCAAGAACGGTGATCCCGATGACGGGGGCTTCCCTCCCACGACCATCATCTGGATCCACCACGACAACGCTCACGGTGACGCCAGAGGGACGCGCTACCTGATTGCGGCGATGGATGAGCAGTGGCACCTCAGGGCGACCACAGAGGAGGAGCGGGAGGCCCTACGGGAGCGAGGGACGAACCCGGCGAACTGCCGGATGATCCAGATCAAGAAGTCGCGTCTGGGGCGCCAGGGCGACCTGCTGGTGGTGGAGCGTGATGAGAACTTCGCGTACTCGGTGGCGGACTACACGCCGACCGAGCGTCGGGAGGACAACGGCAACGGCGCGCCGGAGCCCCACACCATGGCGCTGCGCATCGTGCGGGACCGCGTCAAGGAGGCCTGTGAGGAGGGCGCCACCGTCAGGGACCGGATGAGCGCCAAGGAGGTCTGGGAGCGCCTTGTGGAGGAGATGAACGGGCAGCTCCGTAAGTCGCCCTCGAGTCGAACGGTGAAGCGCTGGCTTGATCGGTGGGTGGAAGACGGGGTGCTCGCCCTCGGGAAGAAGTTAGTGGTGGAGGGGTCTGACAAACCTGTTGTCTCCTATACGCTTCCCCCCTCGTGCGCGCGCGCGTTGCGTAGCCGTAATCATTTCCTTTCCATTCTTCCCCGAGAACGGCTGCAGGAACAGGGATCTACCAAAGGACACGAAGAAACCCCCGAAGGTGCTGTCCATTGCCCCGAGAGCGAGGCGCCAACCTCGCTTAAGTTGACCCAACCTGACCCGAACAGGAAAGGACACGGCCCAAATCACGAAAATTTGTCCATTGCCCAAATCCCAGTCCCCGAGAGCGATCTCGGTGAGCAAGGTCACAGGGACACGAAACAGCACACTAAGAAGGAGCTCCATGGTCAACACAAAGCTGTTCCAGAAGAGGCGGAGGCGCCCGGACTCGCCGAAAGCACAGGAGAAGATCGCCCTGTGGGAGGCCCGGTTTCGTCGTGCTCAGTCCCCGGAGTCCCGGTACGGGGCGATGAGGCACATCCAGCGTTGGACCTTGGATCACCCTCTGATTCAGATGTGGGAGGAGCGGGATCCACGGTTCAACGACATGACGTGGCACTTCCCGCCCCAAGGGAGCTGAAGCACTATCTGGGCTCGGAGGACATTGACGATGCGTTCGGGGACTGACGCAGGTCGCGGGTCATGTCCTCGAGGCCCTGGAGCATCAGGTCGCAGATCAGTGCCTTCGCACTGAAGTGACCTCGGATCAGGGAGCTCGTCAATTTCTTGAGCTCCCCGAGGTCGGTGCATTCCTCAACCTGGCGGAGCGCTGCTTCCTCCGCAAAACGCAGGGAGAGGCTGTCCATTTGTCCAATGCCGTTATCTCACAATGCCATCGCTGATTGCTGAGGGTGTTAAAGAAGCCCTTAAGAGTTACGAGTTGACCATCGTCGAGGGTCTACATCAACAGGCTCTTTTGACTGATTGGATTGAGCGGAATGCTCTCGGGGGAGCGATCTACGGCGTTGATACAGAGACCACTGGACTTGACCCGCATAAGCATCGTGTCCGTTTGGTGCAGGTCGCCACGAAGCACAGCGTCTTGATCGTTGATCTGGACGGGTTTCGTCGAGGTGGGCTGCGCTTGGTCGACTGGCAGGTGGCGGGGTTACGAGAGCTCAAGGGGCTGTTAGAGGGTGTGCAAACCAAAGTTCTTCAGAATGCAGCGTTCGATTTGAACTTCTTGCGGGGCGAGGGCGTCGTTATCGGTGGTCCTATCTTTGACACGATGGTGGCAGCGAAGATTATCAATAACGGTAGTGGGTATAAAAACGATCTAGGTTCCATCGTAAAGCGCTTATTTGATGTAGAGCTGCCCAAGGAACTTCAGAAGGCCGACTGGTCTGGTGACATCACACAGGAGATGTTTGAGTACGGCGCGAAGGATGCGTTGTGTTTGCCATGGCTGGCGGAGTCGTTGGCGAAGTCCCTCAAGAGTCATCGGGTGCAGCACACCAAGCTGCTCTGGGACGTGTTCAAGCTCGAGATGCGGGTGCTTCGGCCCATTGCCTTGATGCAGTGGTACGGCTTCGGGTTTGATGCCGAGGCCGCCATGGAATTGAGGGAGACGCTCTCGGAGACGTCCGAGGCGTTGAAGCTGGTTCTCCTAGGGCACCTGGATGAGGAGATCCGGCGCCGGCACCCCAACGACCCTGGCGTTTGGCTCCCTCGTGAAGGGGACGGTTTCAACACACGGGAGAAGGACACAGGCTCCATACGCCTGGGGACGAAGAAGCTCAAGGGCTTCAATCCGAGGTCGACCGATCAGATGGTCGAGCGCCTGACGCAAGCAGGGGTCATCTTGGAGCCCAATGAAAAGGGCAAGCTGAGTCTTGATCAGAACTTATTAGCGTTTCTGCGGAAGACTAGCCCGTTGATTGATGAGTATCTCAACTGGAAGGAATCCGTGACTCGGGTGTCGGACATTGAGAAACTCATTGCCTCGGTAGGGGACGACGGTCGCGTGCACTGCAACTACAGGCAAATGGGTACGGATACGGGCCGCCTTAGTGCTGCATCTCCGAATTTGCAACAGGTAAATCGCTCAGCAGATTTCAGGAGTAAGTTTTTGGCCGCTCTCGGGAAAGTCCTTGTGGTGGCTGACTTCTCGCAGGTTGAGCTGCGTGTGGCAGCGGAGCTTTCGGGGGAGGCAAAGATGATCGAAGCCTATAAAGCGGGGCGTGATTTGCACACAGAAACGGCCGCGCTGATCGCTGGAGTTCCCTTTGCCGAAGTCACCAAGGCACAACGTCAATCGGCAAAGATTGCAAACTTCGGTCTTCTCTATGGAGCCGGACCTGTTACTTTGCGGAAGCAAGCTATGTCTCAGTACGGCGTTGACATGACGCTGCAAGAGGCGAAGGATATTGTGCAGGGTTTCCGTGAGGCTTACCCGAAGCTATACGAATGGCAGCAGGAAGAAGGATCGAGCACTACGGAGTGTGTCTATACCGCGATTGGGCGTCGGCGCCAGCTGCACGGGTTCAATGATAAGTACACGACGCGGATCAATACGCAGGTGCAAGGGACTGCGGGAGATATTGCTAAGCTTGCTATCGGTCTTATATGGGAGAAGTTAAGGTGCGTGTCTGATGAAGACGCAAAGCTTATTTCGATGGTGCACGATGAGATTGTGCTGGAAGTAGCAGAAGAGCAAGCTGAATTCTGGGCGCAGGAGCTCAAGAGTTCTATGGAAGAGGCCGGTGCGCGGGTTTGTCAGCACCTTCCAATCGTTGCTGAGGTGTCGTGGGGCAGGACGTGGGCTGATGCCAAATGACGCGGATTTGCTCGTAAGGAAAAGCGACCTAGACTGGTTGCGTTGTTGCCTTTCTCCAATGCTGACTGGAGCGGAACTGATTGCGTTCGTGAAAACGAACGACGAGATGAATCAAATGGAGCTGGCCCGTGGTGCGGGCTATGTGCGCGTTACCAAGTCCGGGCGTGAGCAGGTGCTGGTCAAGAAGTTCTACAACGAGCTGCTTGCCGCAAAGGGAATGCCCATCGCCGTGGGCAAGACCCCTGGCAAGAGCGCTCTGTTTGAGACGTCAGTGCACAAATCTGGCGTGATCCTGCTGGGTAAGACGTACTCGGAGGAGTTCGGCCTCAAGTACGGCGACGTGCTCCGGATCGAAATCGAAGACGAGTGCATCAAGCTGGTTCCCCTGCCGGTCAAGGCTCAGTCGGCAGCTGCGCCTGTGGGTCGAGTGGTCGCCGCTTGAGGTGACACCACAGGAAGCTCGAGCTCGGTATCTGCAGAGGTTGTACGTCATTGCCGAGAAGTTGCCCAACGGGTTGCTGGAACGCTTGGTCAATGACGCTCAGTTCTTCGAGGACTGGAACCTCCGCAAGCGCCGGGCTCGGGCTTCTGCGCGCCTGGCCCAGCTCGAGGCGTGGAAGGGGAAGGCAGAGGAGAAGTACTGGCGCAGCGTGCGGCGCTGACCTGTTCCGGTGGATCTGCTGACGCCCCCTAGATTGGTTGAGCCTGCGACGTAACCGCGTCCAGGCTCCGGATCACTCACACCAGCTGAGCAACCATGAACATTCAACCGCTTCAGGGCGAAGAGCTGCAATTCGATCGGTCGCAGTTCAAGCTCCAGCCCGATGGCACCTTCCGCATCTCGATCCGTGGCATGGCAGCCATGGCGGGGATCGACGACAACGGACTCGGACGCAGTCTCAAATCAGCTGCGGACGAGAATCCACTTCCGTGCGCTAGATCTCTTCTGGCGCAAGGGTTCTGCCCTGCGGACGTGGCGAGCTGGTCTGCGACAGGTGGGATCCCCGAGGACGCTGCTCCCTTCATCCTTGAGCACTACGGCATCACTGCGACGTCGCCCTCGGCTCAAGCCCGGGCCGTCTTGCTCGCTTTCAGTCGGGTGGGCATCAACGCCTATCTGAAGGAGCGCCTGGGAGTGCCTCTTTCGCGGGGGGCTCAGCCGGTCCTGCCGGATGTGCTCACGACTGTCGAGCGTGGGTGCAATCTGCTGGAGCGTCTCGGTGGGTTGGACGACCGGGCGCAATTTGTGCTGCGGGACATCGTGCTGAACCACGTCGCGCGCTCCGCACAAGGAAGCATCGTCCCCGGGGAGCTTCCGGCTCCTCGCTTGTTGGCTTTGCAGGAAGCGCTGCTCGAGTTCACCGATGCCTCACCGACCGAAGCAACGAAGATCGCCTGCAAACGCGGTCGGCTGGTGAAACAGGTCTACACCAGCGAGAACGGGCGGCCTCCGCTGACGCACAAGCAGCTGGTAGGCGGGCGCTCGTGCGATGTTTGTGATTACGAGGAGAGCTGGTTACGCGAGCACGTAGCCGATCTCACCGAGCTCGTGAGCGAGTACCGCGAGACGGTGAAGTAAACATCGCCGCGGTTGACCGGTTCCTGAATCGGTCAGCTGATGCCGAGGTCGCGCAGCGCGAGCTCGCGGTGGTAGCGGTAGGTGAAGGACTTGCCTCGTGTCTCGCGTTTGTAGCTGGCGGGGCCGAGGCGGCCGGTGGTGACGTAGGTCTGGAGCGTTCTCGGGGTGACGCCGCAGAGTCTCGACAGTTCGCTGGGGGTGAGCCAGGTGCGCTGGCGCGAAGGCATGGCGTGCTCTAGGGCGTCGAGGCGCTGGTTGATCGCGCGAAGTTCGAGCAGGATTGCGCCGCCGAGGTCGGTCTCGGGCATGGGGGCGTGGGGCAAGCTTCGCGCAGATTAGCGTAATTACGCGCAGAAGCGGACAGAACGCGGCGCCACCCTGATTAGGATGGGGCGTGTGAGAGCGCATCGAGGGGTCGGGAGTGGCTATCCGGCCCCTTTTTCATGGGTAGGGCTCAGCCGCTTTCCTTGGCCATGGCGGCGCGGAGGTCGGCGGCCTGGATGTAGCGGTGGTACGTCTGTTCGTGGACCGTGGCGCTGTGGCCCATGGCCCGGGCGCAGAGGGTGAGGCGTTTGCCGTCCTCGATGCTGCGGATCGCCCAGCGGTGGCGTAGGTCGTAGAGATCGAACTCGGGGATGTGCGCCTCGATGATTGGGCGGATCTCCTGCGAACGACGGCTGTGGCGCCAGGAGTCGACGAACTTCTTCCCGAGGGCGGAGTCGTATTGCTCGGATTGCGTCCAGCGAGTCTCGCCGGGGATGGAGATGTCCGCCAGGGAGAAGCGCTCGATCCACGCCCTCGGGTGGGCGAAGCAGGTGCGAAGCATCGGGGCGCGGTTGCGGCGCTTGATGGTGAGGCAGTCGGCTGTGCCGTCGTCGTGGAGCACCAGGGAGGGGACTTCGGCGGGGCGGCAGCCATAGGTGGCGAGGGCGGCGTAGCACCAACCCCATTTCGTGGGGCGGAGGGCTTCGAGGAGGGCGACGATGGCGCCGTCCTCGGGGATGGTGCGGGGTGCTGGTTCGTAGGTGCCCTTCAGGGCGGAGAGTTCTTCGAGGTTGCCCTCAAGGCGTTGCTGTTTGGCGAGGCGTTTGAAGACCTTGCAGCACTCGAGGCGGGTGCGGCTGCCGGGGGTTGTGGAGGCGGCGACTCTTGAAAGAGTGCCGAGAGTGCACGGCGCCTTGGTCGGGAGGCGGCGCAGTTCGAGAGCGATGCGCTCCCAGGTGCGCTCCGAGGCCGGGGTGCGGGGGTGGGTTTGCCAGTAGTGGACCTCGAAGGCGTGGACCGCAGCGCCGCAGGTGAGCGGGACGTCTGGGCTCGGGGCGGAAGCGTGGACCGTTGTGGACCACGGGAGCGTCGGAGGGTAGGAGCCGGCTTCGATCGCTGCATGGAGCTGGAGGCAGCGAAGTTCGGCCGTGATGAGATTCGCGGCGGTGGCAGGTAGGTCAAGCGCTAGGCGTCGACGCCGGGGTGGACCACCGAGCTCGGGGAAGGTGCCCCTTACCACCAGGGCGCTGCGACGCTGTTCCACGCTCATGCGAAGACCGCGTTGCCGCAGGGAGGCGTTAAGGGGGTCGAGCTGGAGCATGGGCGTGGACCGTTTGTGGACCGTTTTGCCGCGCGAAGTCTCGCGCAGAGAGGCGAAGACGCGAAGTCCAGAACGCCCCAGGCAAAAAGAAAGACCCCAGTTGTGGACTGGAGTCTTGAGTGTTTCTGGGAACGGAGAGGGTGGGATTCGAACCCACGGAGGCTTTCACCTCGCCGGTTTTCAAGACCAAAGACAAGATCAGTGGTAGCAGCGTGTCTGAAGGGTGATGCGAAGAATGTGGACCGTTTGTGGACCGTTAGCCTTGTGAATACGCGGTTTGCAGATGGCCGGCACGAAGGCGAAGACGTACCCCAATACCTGGGAGGGCGTTGAGCAGGCGGCCAAGGATGCAGGGGCGAAGCATGTGTCGCTGGTCGCGGCGCAATGGGCACTGGAGAGCGGCTTTGGTGAGCACGCGCCGGGGCACAACTACTTCGGTCTGAAGGGCACTGGGAAGGGGCGCAAGACCAAGGAGTTCGTCAACGGCAAGTGGGTGACGATCACGGACGAGTTTCTGGGGTTTCCCGATCTCGGGGCGTGTGTGCAGTACCTCGTGACGCGGTGGTACAAGGACTGGGATCAGTACGAGGGGGTGGACCGGGCGCCGACCCCCGAGGCCGGGGCCAAGGAGTTGGTCAAGCAGGGCTATGCGACGGATCCTCAGTACGCCCAGAAGCTGATCAAGCTGCTCGAGGAGCATGCGCCGCGGACCGAGCCCCCGAAGCCGGTGGTGAAGGCATCGCCGAAGCCGATCCTGTACCGGATCGAGGCAACGCAGGACACCTGGCTGAAGAAGGAGCCGGTGCAGGCCACCGAGCTCGGGGAGAAGGAGAAGGTGAGCTGCCCGAAGGGGCAGGACTATGCAGTGGTTGCATACGCCGAGTGCCCGGCGGATGGACATGCGCAGGTGGAGTTGGCCGCGGGGGCGGGGACGTGGTTCCTGTATGAGCCGCACTGGCGCAAGGTGATCGGTGCGGGCGAAACGATGCGCCCCGAGGTCGACTGGAGCGACTTCAACTGCTTGGTGACGCCGAACCTCAGCGCCGGGGAAATTTTGCAATTTGACAGGCGCCGAATTCCCGGGCCGGCGGCGTCGGTGCGGACTCGACTGCTGCGGACTGCTGCAGAGTTCCAGCGGGTTCGCGAGGCGTGGGGGCGGCCCCTGGGGGTGACGAGCTTCTATAGGCCGGAGCCGATCAATGCCCAGGTGGGAGGGGTGCCGGGCTCGAGGCACGTCCTCGGGGAGGCGTTCGACGTGTACCCGGTGGACCGGAGCCTGGACAGCTTTTACCAGTGGATTCGCACTCGGTGGACAGGGGGGCTAGGAGATGGACGGCCGCGGGGCTTCGTGCACCTCGACGTGCGCGGTGGTGGCGGCTTTGTACCGGGTGCCGGGGTTAGGCCTGCGGCCGAGTGGATCTACTGATGGATGACCGCACTCGGGAGAACTGGGCGAAGGTGAAGGAGGCCCTGGAGCGGGCGGGTAAGACGAGCAGCCCCTTCTACGCAAGGGCGGTGGCGGTGCTGACGACGGGACGTGATCCGGGACCGGACTTCGGAAGGAAGTGAAACGTCGAGATCCGTTGCGGGGCAACGGGTTTGAGGTATTGGCGTTGACAATATAATTGTCAATATGTAGTGGCGCCGGGGACCCTTCCTTTGGTGTGGGGATGACCCAGGCGTGTGGGGACAGGGGCCTGGGCGCTATCGCTCAAAGCCTAACGAACTCCTAATTTCGGCCAAATTTGGAGTTCAAGGGTCGTGTCGGAATCGAACCGACTTTCCGAGTGCGTTGTCCGCCTGTCCTTACCAATGGACTACCGACCCAGCGACCCCCAGGTTTGAGCTTCCGCGGAGAGGCTTAGGGGGTGTTGCTGGGACTATTTTACTGCGGTTGGCTCAGAATGGATGCCACAATTTGATTACTGTCTTGTGTTATTAGGAATGAGCCGTCCTGGGTGATAAGCGGTGCTACTAAGATTATGAATCGCTGGGATTGAGCGATTCTGTAGGGTAAGAGCTTCGTCGCGTTTAGTCGCATTACAGTAGTTCGGTGACTTCTAAAGTGCCGTTTGTGCTTGCATTACGGAGAATCGCAATGTGAGGTGTAGAAGGGAGGCCGATGTCGAGGCGTTCTCCGTTTGCGATGAAGTGACTCGCGGCGGTTGCGGTTTGAGTTGTGCTTCCTACTTGGTATCTAATGTCAGCACCTACTGCTCGCATGGTGAGTCGCTTGCAGCTTGATGTGAGCTGAGTGTTGGTGCTAGTAGCAGTTGCAGTGAGTTGGTAAGCGGTTCCGGTGATCCCGAGGGGTTCAACGTATAAAGGTGAGTCGGGATCTACTTTGACGTAAACCTCGGTGTAACGATCTCCGTCTACGATTTTCTGTGTCATGGTTCTTTGGTGATCCCCAATTTTACGGATGACGTGAGGCGTTGATCATCGTTTTGCGTTCCGCAGGGTGGCCTTGATCGGGGAGTACAGGGCGACGACTTGCTCGATCTGGCGGGCGGTGGCGGGGTTGCCGGTGGCCTGGGCGATGGAGGCGGCGATCTCGGCGGTCATGACTTCGGGGTTGGCGGTGCGCAGGAGCGTCGGCATCTCGTCGTCGAGGCGCTCGTAGACGTAGGGCAGGGCTTTGCGCAGCGGGCGGTCGATGACGGCCTTGGCCAGGGGTTTGATCACGGCCTCGGTGAGGCCCATGACCAGGAAGGCGATGAGGCCGTCGATCAGGGTGCGGAGAGACATGAGATCAGGAGGTAGGTGGGCTATTGCGTTTGCGCACCGAGCTCGTGCTGTTGGGGCTGTCGGTGATGTAGGCCCACATCGTTGAGGTCGCGCCCCCGGCGACGGTGAAGGCTTGGGTCCATTGGTTGCCGCATTGGCCAGGGCGGCGCCATTCGCAGCTGGCGACGTTGGCGCTGGCCATCACCATCATGTAGCCGTAGCACCCGACCAGAAGGCGCAGAACCAGCGTCACGATGGTGGGGTGGTTCATGTCGAGGTGGCTTCGAGCTTGGCGACGCGCTGCTCGAGGCCGTTGATGCGTTGGTAGGTCTCTTTGCGGTCGGCCTTGATGTCGACGTGGAGCTCCTCGAGGCGGAGGGCGACGTTCTCGACGGCGGCGGTCAGCTTGATGACGGCTTCGCGTCCGTCGCGTGCGCTGCGGTTAGCGCCACCGACGCCCATCGCTCCGACAGTGATGGCGGCGCCGACGACGGCTGCGGCTACTTCAATCACGACAGAGCGGAGCGTACAAACCAGCGTAGCGAGGCTGATTAGTGGCCCTGTCCGCGTAGTTTTTTACGTCCTCGGCGGTTGGGGCGGGAGTTCTGGCCTTGGCCCTGGCTTGTCGTTTTTGGCCTTCCTTGCTTAAAGGTGAGACGGGCGGCTGATACACCGGTCTTACTTTTTGTGGCCAAGGCGTGTGGGGTCGTTACGCGACATTAACGCCGGGATGTGGCCGGGACCCCGAGGTACCCGGCCGTTTGTTTAGAGGGGTCGATTAGGCAGCGGCGGCCCAGGGCAACCCTTGGGCGACCTTCGGTGCACGCTGCTCTGCGATCTGCGCCGAGAGGGCCTGGTGGATCTCTGCCACCTTCTCCTCGCCGAACTTGGCCTGCACCCAGCTCACCACCTCGGTCTCGGTAACGTTGGCGAAGGGGATCATGTTGTCGGGGTCAGCGGGGTCGAGGCCCAGGCTGCCGTAGGCGGAGCTGGCGTACACCTCGTCTTCACTGCGAGCAGAGACGGTGTAATGCACCGTCTGGATCTCGCCGGTGGCAGCGAGGCGTTCGAGTTGGGCGATGTTCCAGGTGTAGGTGTCAGCCATGGATGGAGTGGCAGTGTCTTAAGGCTAAGAGTGGTGCAACTTGTTGAGTAGGTCGGTTGCCCGGCTAGCCGATCTTGATGGCGCCGTCAGACATCTGAATCGTGGCGTCGCCAGTGATCTTGATGCTGCCGCCCTCCTTGGTTTCGACGGTGACGCCTTCCACCTTCTCAGCGACGTGCTTGACCAGTTCGGTCACGTCTTCGTCGTTGTCTTGGGCGCTGATCTCGTAGGTGGGCATGGTGGTGTGGCGAAGGCGAGAAGAGAGTAGGGTTAAGAGGTCTGGCTGGCTTCCATGTAGGCCACGATGGCCTTCAGCTCAGCAAGCGTTGCGTTGTTTTTGATCATGTTGGCTCGCATAGAAATGACGGCAATGTTCCCAGGCACGTAGCCCTTGCTGTTGTCGATCCGATCCAGGCTCGGGGAGTTCTCCACTTGATCGCGGTTTGACCTGCCAGCGCCAACACGAGCGAACAGTGGGATGCCCAACACCGGACAGGTTTCGGGAATCTCAATGTCGTCCTTTGTGATGGTGCAGTCGAATCCACCAAGCCGTGCCCGCTTCCGAGCTGCGTAAAGCATCTTGGTTTTCTGGTCCAAGCCAAGGTAGTAATCGTTTTGGCAGGCTTTGCATTGCGACGCTCGCAGCACCCCGAACGAATCCCTCCGCCCATTGGTACGGTTGCGAACCTCATAGAACTGGTCGGCTGGCTTGAGCTGTTTGCAGACGGAACACTTGAGCGTGCCCGCCTCGGCTACCAAGTGGCAATCGCGGATCGCTTCCATGTGTCCGCAGCAACGCAGACATAAACGTAGCTGGCATCCCAGCAAATCTCACCCGCAACGCCAGCGGCAGTAGCGGAAGCTGGAGTTTTAGCCGTCGCAATTCTAACTCGATCTCCGTTCACCTGAAGTAGAGCACCGCCAGAGTCAGTACTCGTGCCAACTAAGAGCCTTCCACTACCATCAATTCTTGCTCTTTCAATTGTTCTTGCTTGACCATCATTAAATGTACCGTTATTGCCAACATGGAATGCAAGAAACTCAGTTCCCCAGTTTCCACCGTTAAAGCCTGCAACAATATCTGCAGTTCTTCTTGCACCATTATCAGCACTGCCTTCAAAAGTAGAATAAAAACTAGCTGTAGATCTGCGACCTTGCGCAGTGCTTGGCGGTGAGAGCTTAAGCGTCATTGCATTGGAACTACCATCTGCAACTAAGTCAATGCCGGCACCAGGTGACGATGTACCAATCCCTACGTTGCCTGTACTGCTAACCCGGACGCGTTCTTGGGCCTGAGTCCAGAACACAAGCGGCGCGGCTTCATTCGTAATTAGTCGGAACTCGTTTGTTCCACGATGCTGGAGGTATGAAAGCGAGTTTGTCCCAGCGTCGCGAAATATCCTTAAACCGTAATCTGGATAAGTGGTGTCACTTGTTAAATCAATGTAGGCGTTGCGATTTCCAGTGGCGCCTGCACCTATTTCCAGAACGGCGTCAGTGGTGTCATTTGCGCCTACGCGAACAGCGCCCGCTGCGTGCAATAACGTGCTAGGCGAAGCAGTGCCAATCCCTACACGCGACGATGAATCAATATAAATAGGAGTCGTGACTGTGCTGAATCCGTCTGTTGTGCGTTGCAGTCGATAGGCGCCATCATTTGCAAGTGTCCACCGGAATCCAGTGCCACCGGCAGTTTGCAATGCGCTAAAAGCGCCAAACGGTGTGACCGTAGCAATGACTCCATTTGCCTGCAGAATGTGTCCTGCCTCAACAGTCGAAGTCCCCAGACCTAGTTTCCCGTCCGATGTAATACGGAGTTTTTCGCTAAGCGTACCGTCTGTCGAAGATGTACGCGTTGAAAAGGCAATGCTTCCAGTGGTGTTGTTTGCGCCATCACCAAGTAGTCCCTTGATTGCGGCAAAAGATCCACCCTGGGCGCCAAAAATTAAGCCACCGCCAGATCCAGCGGAGGCGCTGTTGTGCCTAGCGACAAAGAATGAAGCTGTATTCGATGTTGTCGATATGTTTGCAGTGGTTTGGCCTTCATCTCTAAAAATGGTGAGTCCGCCCGAATATGCAGCAGCGCCTAGGGCTACATTCCCACTTGCGTCAATTAACAACCGCCCAGTGCCATTAGTCGAGATGGCTACTTGGTCTGCGCCGGGGGAGTAGATGCCGGTGTTGCTATCTCCATCGAATGCAATGCCAGGGGCTGCAGCAGTACCAGCCGAAGCATTCTTCAGTAGATCTGCGATGCTGATCTTCTTGGTGACATCAGCCCCTACATCGACAATGGCGAGCACATCAGTGCTAACAGGGTTGGTAAGCTGTGTCAGCTCGGTAATCTTTGTATTAGCCACAGCGATCAAGGGGCTGGCGTTATGCCTATGTTAGCGAGGCTGGGCATAAGCCAAGGCAAGGGCTTCAGCTCCTGTACGGGCTGTGCAAGTTCAGATTCGATCTCTATTTGCAGTGTTGCAATGTCATCGGACGCAGCATCCTCGGTCCACTGTTTGACTACATCCGGGGTAAGGGTGTTGTACGGCAAGAAGCTACCGGGCTCGGGGGCGGAGAAGGTGGCGGTCCCAGTGCGGTATGCGTAACGTGTGCCGTCAAAGCCGCATAGGCGGTACTGCACCTCTACAAGTACGTCGGCCATATCACCGAGCTCGGTGACTACAGCGGGGGCGTTGAGGAGCTCGATGGAGAAAGAGATGGTCATGATCAAAGCACCATGTCGAGACGGATGACGTTGGCATTGGTCGTATCAATGCCCTTTTTGAAGCCGCGTAGCTTGATGTTCAACGCAGCGAATAAGCCTGTAGAGCTGGTGGGGTCATTATTTTGGCCGATGCCTCCAGCACTGAGACCACTGGTGTAGGTGGTTACGTTCGGGACTCCTAGGCCGTCCTCGTCACGATCTCCGCCTGCCACGGAGAACCAAGTAGATAATGTGTCCCCAAAAACACTGTTCCGGTCCAGATCTACAGCGGTAGAGATAGCGAATAGGCTTCCTTTTGAATAATAAGTCGAGCTTGTAGAGCTAGAAGAGTAGCTTCTTGCGTAATTGCCGAACTTGCCGTCAAAGCCAGCACTGTCTGCCGTTCTATTTGCCTCGCCGTTAATGTCACTATCTAGCGAAAATTGAAGCCAGTTTCTGAACAGTCCAGGTGTTATGCCTGCGGCTACGTTAAAGAATGCGTGGAACGCTGGCCCGGCTGTCTTCCATGACGTGTCGCTCGCTGCTGCGGTAGAAGTGGCGATTGCGTAGCTGACTGTACCGCCGCTGTAATTCGAAGACACCAAAGAAAAGTTTGACCACGGGTTGTTGTTTTCTGTGTTCCCGTTAGAGTTGAAATTAGCCATAGTCCCGAAGCCTACCTCAAAGGTTCCATTGATGTTATTTGCGACTTCAGGGGCAATAAATGTAAGCGCGTGACCAGTCACCAAATAATTTTGCGTCGCGAAATTAAATTCGCCTGCATTTCGCATTCTGATGTTTGCATAGTCGCGTACTCCAAGCCCCTCGCTGCTGAGATCGACTGTTCCGCTGTTTAGCTTGCTAGACATGCGTACATTTCCGAAGAAGCGCAAGCCATTAAGCTCTACGCTTTCTTGTCCTACCTCAATCATGCTGTGAAACTGGATTTCGCCGCCAGCGATAGCATCGTCAGCGGGTGAAACAGCGCCAAAGGCACAATTATACATTCGGCCCTTTTTCTCAAATACAACCGCAGGACTATGGCGATGTCCGTATAGACGGTAGTAGCCATTGCTGTCTGCGGATGTTACGCGGATCGCGCACGCACGCTGAAAATAGTCGAAAGCATCGTCTGGGTTGCTTACTGCACTCTGCCTAAAGGCGGACGGGATATTCGCCAGTGGGATACGCGAATTGGTGAAAAAACTATCTGACACACGAGCCTGTGCATTCGCAAGGGTTGACGCAAACCCTCCTGTGATAGTCTCCGTTGCGCCCCACCATGCGACTCCAATGACAAGACCTTGCTCTTTGAAGCGAAGCTGAAAGGGTGAAGCAAATGTGGTAACGAATTTGCGAAATGGAGTATCGTCGTAATCGCCTCGCATCCAAGTCAGGAAAATAGGCTGCTTTGTCGGGTCAAGGTAATTACTGAATGTTTCCGCAGACCCCCCTAAAAATGGGATGGTGCCGCCTTCTCTGTCATCGTTCAATGCAGTATTAGTGGTCATATCCCACGCGCGAATTGCTGCGTTTGTCGTGAATGTTGTGGAGCCCTTTAATTCGTAAATGCCAGGCGCGATGCGATATTCAACGTTCGCCGTAGGGCCGTAAATTGTGTTGGCGTAAGCCACTGCCGTTTGCAAATTGCGCACCCGCGTCCCTGGCGAGCTAGGTGGCGTGCCAGCCAGCATTTGTTCGTAGCTCGGGTCGTTCGTGGTCGCGGGGTCGACGTAGATGTACTGCACGCCAACAGGTGCAGACACCAAACGGTTTTTGTTCTTCCAGTAGTTGAGCCCTTCTGCGGTGACGGCGTATGGGTTGGCGTTGATCTGGTTGTTTGACGATGCTGCTGACAAGCTGTTCAGTCGTTCAATCGAGGCCAGATACGTGGGGCCTAGCGTGTCGGTTGCAGCACGACCCACATCAGGCAAGCCGGTGATATTGCCTGAGATGTTGATGTTCTTGACGCTCAGCTCGTCCACGCTCAGCGCAGGGAACTGTGTTTGTTGGTAGTCGTCAACGGAGCTGGTGCCTAAGGATTCAACGGTCAGCGTGGCGCCGGTCTCGACATCTTCTAGGCCCCGAGGCGACACGTTGAAGCCGTCTTCGTTGGAACCTTGCGGGACCACGCGACCGCCGGCCGCACTCGTGAAGTAGTAGGTGAACTTGTTCTGGGGGCCAAGATCCTTCTGGGCTGCGGGGATCGCCTTGGTGTAGTTCAGGTAGCCGGCCCATTCCCAAGCGTGGCCATAGAGGCGCAGCACACTCGGGCGGCGGAATTCCACAGCCCAATAACCGCGGCCAGTGGCGGCACCGCCAGACGGCGCAGTCGGGAAGTCGACGCTGCTAGCTGGGTCAAGCAAACGACTATCAGTCGCCTTGGGCACCAAGGCCGTATGCGCCTGATCTGAGGTGAGGCCCAGAGCCACCAGCAGCGCATGGATGCCTTTGTAGTCGGTGCTGCTGCGATAGCGCTCTCGGGTCGAGCCGGCGCTGGTCCAGATCGTGCTGAAGTTGATGCCGAGCGTTTGGCTGTAGGGATCGGTGTCGGTGTCGGTGTCGAACGACAGGATGCGGGCTTCCTGCGTGATTGGGTCTTCGGCGTTGTAATCCGAAGGCATGTGGACATAGGTTTCACCGAACAACGCTGCGTCAGGGGCGTCCGTTGATGTGGTGACATCGTTCAGCGCCTGGTAGTGCTTGTTGGCGTAGCGCACGATGGTGCCAGCGGGATAGAACGTGCCGTTTGCGTAGCTGACGGTTGGCGCCGAACGACGCAGGGTGATCTCAGACGAAGTGGCGATGCCGCCGCCGGTGGTGGCGACAGAGCCGACGTTGCTGACGGCGAACACTTCGCTGCCACCGGCCACAAGCGTGCGTGCGATGGCGCCGTTGGTGCGAGCGGGATCGGTCTGCAGGATGAAGTTGCGCTGCGGCAGCCGGACGGTGGCCGTGTTGTTCATCAGGATCGAAACGCGCCGCTCTTCTGGCGTGCGGGTATCCACAAGGCGACGGATGTAAACCCGCTTTCCAGGCAGCAGGCTCACGCCACCGGGATCCGTAGTGGAATCATTGCCGGTGGGCAGGGCGGTGATGTTGATCCTGTCGGGTGCGTCGTCGTTCCAGGCAGTTGATGTGAGCGTGGTGTGCCACGGATCGCCGCTGGGGTTCTCGATCCAGATCTTGGTGCCATTCGCGAGCGAATAGCCATCACGCAGCAGGACTGCGGGGACTGTCGAGGACGAGGAATCGGCAGCGAGATCGGTGGTCAGGGTGATCTGGCCGCTGGTGACGCTCTCGGTGACACCGAGATAGATCTGGCGGATGTTGCCAGTCTTTTCGCTCACGTTGAGCGGCACCTTGATGTTGCGGATCGTCCAGTTGCGATCGCTGGGGAATGAGACGTTCTTGTAGCCCTTGCTGATCGCAGCGCAGCCGCCGAAGCTGCTGTTGCTGTTCGTGATGGTGATCTCGCCCCCGAGATCGGTGAAGTGGTGAATGCCTTGGCCGATGGCAAAGATGCTCACCTCTTGGATGAACGCATCGTTGATGGCGCTGATGTGCCGGCTGATGCGCTCGGGTTTCATCCTGATGTCATCAGGATCAGCAGCGATGTATTGCTCGTATGTGGTGGTGGTCCAGCCGCCTGCGCTGTAGCGCTGCCAGCAGCTCATGTCCTTCTGCAGGCTGACGCCGGTGAAGTTGGCGCAGACCATGCTGCGCAGGCCACTGACCTTGGCGCCATCCATGAAGGCACCACCGAGTCCGTAGTTGGAGCGGACTGAACAGTTGAAGATGTAGGGCGAGGCGCTGCTGGTGGTGTCCCAGGCCGGTACAGGCGATTGGGTTTGGTCGATCGGGCCGACGATCTGATATTCAGTGCCGCGAGTGACGGTCAGGGCAGATGCGAGATCGGCACCATCGCCAACCGCGCTCAGCGTCTTGGCGTAGAACGCATCGAGCTCGGCTTTGCTGGCGAAATGGAAGCCATCGAGCAGGTGGTGGCTGCGGGCCTCCCCCACCTTGTCCATCATGGTGAAGCCGAAGAAGTAGCCGGTGCCGGTGATCTTCAGCATCCCGCAGCGGTTGCTGTAGTTCGCGGCTTCGTCTTCGTTGGCCGGCACCCAGTTCGGGCGGATCGTGACCTTGCGCAGGTCGGCGCCGCACAGTGAGCAACCGCGAGGTAGCAGCACGCCCCCGCCGCTGGAGGGGTTGAACTGAATCAGTTCGGCAGTGGTTGGGTTTTTGGATGTCCCCCAGCTCGTGAGGCTCGTGCTACCGCTGCCGGGGTCGTTGTAGAGGGTGTGAACGCCGGGGGCCAGCACGATGCTTACGCAGTCAACGTGCGCAGCCGGATCGGTGATCGTGTACCAGTCTTTGCTGGTGATGATCGCCGCCTCAATAACGGCGCGGTTGATCGTGCGGAACGGGCGCTGCGGGGTGAAACCACAGGTGAGGCGCTGCTTTTCGAGGCGCTTCAGCTTGGAGTCGATGATTTGCTGCTGGGTCGCGCCGCTCTCGAAGGAGTTGTAAGCACCGCCGACGAACTCGTCGCTACCGGTGTAGGGGTTGACGTACAGCGTGAAGGGCGCGTTGAGCGGATCAGCCTGCGCGGAATCGCCAGTGGATACGGCTGCGTTGCCGGCGATCTGACGCATCAGGTCGTTCAGCGCCGCAATCTGCTCGCGGAACTCCCCCTGGGTTGCATTGATGTCGCTCAGCGAGCCATTGTCACCGGCAAATCCAAGACTGGCCACGCGCTCTCTTGGTTCCTAAGTGCCTTGAGTCTAGCCAGGCAGACTAATCTTGATCTCAGAAGTGGCAACGAAGTCAGTAGTGCCGACAGTAATATCTGATGCCCTTGTGTTTATCTTAGAGTTAGTCATTAGTATCTGGCATTCGTAGTAAGCTGATCCGCTTAGTTGACTGCCTCTGCTCGGTCTGTCTTTGTACAGATAGAACCGGGCTTTGGTGTTGCACTTGTTGTTAATCATCATAACTAGGCGTAAAAGGCTCAAGCTGTCTTCTTGTCCAGCGACTACTCTGTGGTCTACATGGAACTGGAGTGTGCCAGCTCCGCGTACTAGGGACTTGACGTGCTCGCCGAAGGTTTCGCCGATCGCAGTGGTATCGAGGTTCGTGGCGTCGATCGACAGGGCCCACTCCTCGAGATCGCACTGCATCTTCCAGTTGCGGTTCGCGTCGTCGCACGATGCTGCGAATCCAGCGGGTAATGCGATCACGCTTGCCAGTAGCTGCTCTGACTGCAGTAGCGTGAGTGTGTTGAGTGTTGTCGCTGCCGTGTTGATCGCAGTAACGTACTGCGCGGCATCGTCGTAGTAGGTGACGATGAAGTTGCCGCATTTCACTTTTGAGACCACCTTCTCTGTGCCTGAAGCAGAGTGGGCGGCGGCCTCTGTAGTCCACAGCCGGATGCGGTCCAACTCGTCGCGGCTCATGTAGCCGTCGGCTTGTGTGGAGAGGCCGGTGTTGGCGGTGTTGTTGTAGAAATCCTCAGAGTCTTCTGCGCTTGACAGGCCGATCAGTGCATCGCCGGCCTGGGTGACAAGCTGATTCCCTGACTGTGTGACCAGATTCAGGGTCCCTGTGTATTGGCGGTAAAAAGGGCTCGTATCTGTATTGCTTCCGGCGTAGAAGGCTCGGCTCACACCTGTGTCCCAGGTGCCGCCGCGGTAGATACCGTGCCCGTCGGGACAGTCGGCATAGCCGTCACCGTTGACATCGAACGGCACACCAAGCGATGACGCGATGATGATCCGGTCGCCCGCCCAGTAGCCGGGGTTTGTCAGCGAGATGGTTGTCGTCGCGCCGCCGGTGTTGATGCGGGCGGACGACAGCGCAACGGGCTCGGGGATCGCCCGGCTGATGTCCAGAACACCGCCAACACCGAGGACTGCCATCAGAAGCTACCGCTAGGCTTTCCGCTGACGTTGAAACTGATCGGGACGCTGACTACATCTCCGACGCTGACGCTGACGCCGGCTTGGGTTACAACGACATCGCCCTCGATGGTGCCCAGGGTCGTGGCGGTGTCCAACACCAGCTTCACCCGTGACAGGGATTGTGAGTCACTCAGTAGCGTGTTCATCACATTGCGTGTTGCCGTGTCGGTGGAGTCGTAGAGCAGTGTTCCGCTACCACTGGTGCTGCGAACGCCGTAGACATATGTACGGTCTGTCTGTCCGATTCCTGTCGTCTCTAGCGCGTCACGATTGATATCAAGTTTGATATCCCGCACTTTGCCAATAACAGCTCCGCCAAACTGCAGTTCAGCGGTGGCAGCTGTCTTTACGGCCATGGCTACCCGCCTCGAATTTCAGTTCAGTCTAAGTTCCGCGACCAGACGAAGATTCACAGACGAGCGTCCCGGAGCCACACTTTCGACACTCGGCGGGTCTTCGGAGAAGAACCATTTGATTCCGCCGCCGTTTAGTGTTGTGTTTAGCCAGCCAGTTAGGTTGCTCGATGCTCCCTGAAAAATGACTGCTGGGAGCGCAAGGTCTGTAGTTGCACCTTTGGCGTTGCTATACGCTGCAAGTATTAAAGCGGCGTTGTCATCACTGATATTCGAAAAGCCGAGTGTGAGCTGAGCTTGTGAGGGGTGGCTGCCCCACAGGCGTCGGGTGGTGACACCTGACTGGCTGGTGATTCCCGTGGTGGGCCACTTTGGGGCGACGAAGCTGCGGCTCGTCGGTTCGATGCTGGGGAACGTGACAGCCATCAGCCTTGAATCGTCCAGTTGGCGGAGGACGCTGTACCACCGAGCTCGATGCTCTCGGCGAGGTTCAGCACACCCGATCCGTTGGTGGGCATGTGTACCGCCTCAATCGTAAAGGTGCCGTCGTCGTTGGGCGTGATGCGCTCAATTTGGTAGGTGCGGACTTGCGTGCTCGGGATCTTGACTGTGAAAACGATGCCGGTGGGAGTGGCCTGAGCGCCGTTTGCGCTGACAGTGAGGGTCGTGTCGTAGGGGGCGGTGGCGGCCTCACCGTCCCAAGCGATCACGTTGTAGGCGCCGTCGTTCAGAGACTTGGTCGAGACCAGGGAGCCTGAGGCAGTGACGACTCCGTTGTTGAACTGGTCGTACTCGGTGCTGTCCATCGCGACGCGGATGTAGTCGCTGGGGGCCATTTGAGCGAGGACGCCCTCGTGGGTTGTGGTAAAGCGGATCGAGTGGGTGGGGATCCGGCGCATGCGGATGATGTACTTCGCGGCGTCGATGGCATGCGCCGGGTTGGTGCAGTAGTCGCTCATGTCGAGGGACTGCATGGTGGCGCCCTCGGGTGTGGCGGCTTCGCGAACGATCAGCTCACGGACGACGGGGAAGAGGCCGGGGTTGGTCAGGTCTGTGGACGCGCGCTCCTCGCGGTAGCGGACGGAGACCTGGATCGGGTCGCGGTCTTCGGGGTCCAGGTATTGCAGTTGAAAGGAGCCCTCGGCGATATTGCCCGCGGTGAAGAGGCCCTTGACGGTGACGGCGCTGGACGTGCTCGGGAGCGCCCGGCGCAGGAAGAACTTGCCGTCGCGCTCGCCGAAGATCAGCAGATGGGTAGCGGCGATGTCCGCGGCCCACTGGCGGAGGTTGACGCGGTCGGCGATCACGCCGTCGTAGAAATACCTACTGTCCTGGCACCATTGGGCAGCCTCCTGGAAGGAGGTGAAGTCGATCATCTGATCGGTGATCAGGTTGCCGGCGCCGTAGGTGGTGTTGGTCAGTAGATCGAGCAGGACGTCCGGGAAGAGGTGCGTGGAGCCGGTGCTGAGGCCGTTGAGCAGGCGGCGGCAGGTTTTGCCTGCGGTGACGTAGCAGGAGAACTGGTTGAACTGCTGCCACTCGACCGAGGACATGATGTTGACCCCGAGCAGGGCCAAGTTGTCGTAGAGGGGCGCAGTGGCGTTGGGGACGATCTCGTTGATGTAGACGACCTCGTGCTCGGGGCCGTTGGCGGCTGAGGACTGGATCTCCTCGTAGACGAAGGCTTCGGCGAGCTTGCCCCAGGTGTCGATGTAGGAGAAGTCGCCGTTGGCGTAGGGCGTGTCGGAGCGGGCGATGCCGAGGCCACTCTTGGCACTGCGCCGTCGGCCAACAGGGATGGAGAAGGTGTTCTCGGACTGAGCAACGGAGGTGCCGGTGAAACGCACTGTGACACCGCTTTCGCTGACTGTTTGCGCTGTGCTCAGGGCCGCGTCGAGCACGTACAGCGTGCCGATGCCACCGTTGCGCACTTCATAGCTCGAGTAGGGCTCGATTCGGAATTCCCACTGTTTTACGGTGGGCATTTCTAGTTGGATGTAGTTGAAGACGTTTTGCTGGGTGGCCCCGCGGACGCCGTAGGCGTTGCTTAGTTTGGTAAATCCACCGGTGCTGCCGGCTTCGCGGTAGTAGATGGCAAAGAACGAGTACCGTTCTACCGGTGCGGAGATTGTGTTGGATTGGTGTATATCTGTCTTGAGTGTGCTGCCTTTCTCGATGATGTCGTCCTTGTAATCGAGGCAGGCGCGGTTGTCGCAGTCGTCGAAGCTAAGGGACTCTTTGAAGTTGCAGATGCCGCCGATCCGGATGCCGAGCCGAGAGCGGATACCGAGCTCGACGGTCTTGCAAGCCCGGGTTGTCGAGATGCTGGCAATGGCGCAGCGGAGGATGTGACCGTCGGTCGAGGCGACGTTGCGCCATTCGACGGAGGGGCGCGATTCGTTCCAGGTCCAGCCGTCCAGTTGAGCCTGGGCCGAACTGTTGGTGGTGACGGAGCCGGTGCGCACTGTGGTGAATGTCGCGGTGACGGAGCTCCCTGAGCCTGAGCTGATATCCGCGTCGGAGACGAAAGCACTTTCTGTGCGTTCGGTGCAGATTGCGAGGCCGGATCCGATTTTGTAGAGCTCGCCCTCGATGAGGTTGTCGTCCCAGGTCTTCTGGCGGCCGGAGACACTAGCGGCTACGTCATCAGCGGTCTCGATGTATGCCTTTTTGGCGTTGAACTTGAGGGTGAAGGTTCCGGTTACGTTTGACCCCGCGTTGACTTTGCCAGAGCTGGCGATCATCTGGGGGATTTTCTTGAATTTGAACTGAGGGGTGCTGAACGACTGCGTCGTTGATAAGCCTGAGATTGAGCCACCTCCGCCAGCAATAGATACATTCGTAACCAGTCCGTCTCCGTTTTTAGTCACACTCAATGTTGGTGCCGAGACCGTTCCTCCATCGGCTGTGAATTGCTGTTTGACCTTTGTACGGACAAGAATCTGCAGGGGCAGGCGTACCACGACGTCGTCCTCAGGGTCGTCGGCCGTTAAGTCGTTCTTCCACTTCAAGATGAAGCGGACTGCCTTGAGTGTCTGGAGGTAGAGGTTGAGGTCTTCGTTGTTGTTATCGCTGTCCTCGAGGCCGTTTGTGTTGAAGGTGACGTTGACGTTGAACGAGCCCTTTCCCTTGGAGTCGACGGTGATCGGGCCAGAGATGCTGGCGCTGATACGACCTTCGAGGTCTCCGATGATTGTTGTGTTCTCGTCCTCGGTGTCGTCGTGGTAGTGAGCAAAGCCATTGTTGATGGACTTGACGAAGGTTCCAGCGCCTTGTTTCGCCCTGGTTTCCTTCGAGAACACCCAGTCGCTTGGGGTCGTCAGGCTCTTGACGTCCCTGCTGAAAACGGTGTCTTTATCGGTGCTGTTGTACAGCGTGTAGGAGGTGGTGCCGCCGATGCTGCCGAGGCCGCTGCTGGTGATGGCCGCCCGCGATGAGAAGTAGGTCTGGGCCTTCTTCTTCTGGACCCACGCGACATCGTCGATGGTGCACTTGACTTTGGCGTCGCCGTCGTCGCCCTCGGGGATGAGCTGGGCCTGGACGATGGGTTTGACCGTGGGGTTTAGACGGAAGCCGAAGTCGTTGCCGATCAGGTTGTAGACGCCGAATGTGGTCTGGTTGTTGGGGCGGTTGGCGCTGCTGAAGCTGGCGGCTCCGTTGACCAGGAAGATGTCGCCGCTGCTGGCGGCGCCCTTGTCCGTGCTCGGGTTGCGGCCGAAGACGTAGTGCGTGGAGTTGATGCGGCTGGTGAGGCCGTGGGCTGCGGTGTAGCGCCCGTACACCGTCATGCGGCTACCTGCGGCGGTCGCGCTGCCGTAGTTGTAGGAGGCGAGGGTGTTGCCGCCGGCCGCGAAGTTCTGAATGTCGATGGCGCCGATGGGCCCTTCGCCGATCAGGAAGATGGCCCGGAGCATCTGGGAGCCGCCGAGGCTATAGATCTGGGACCAGAGCAGGGAGGTGTTGACGCGGACGCCGCCGTAGGTCACGCCGTCGGTGATTTCGCGGAGGGCGTAGACCAACGGGACGACTGCACCGAGGGTGGTGATGTCTTGGGCGGAGTCGAAGCCGTAGCGCGGGGCGAAGCGTTCGTTCTCGGTGCGGGCCCGGCCTCCGCGGTTGCGGCTCTTGAGCTGGGCGGGGCGCGTGTCGTCGGGCTGGGGCTTGAAGAAGGACGCCGCGATGGTCAGACCGACGGAAATCGTCGTCAGCACCAGGGAGATGATGGCCAGCGTCCCGGCAGTCACGGGATCGATGCCGCAGATGACCGAGGGCTGCGGGCCTTCGGCAGCGCGTTTTTCGACCTCGGCTTTGAAGAGGGCGTAGTCCTCGTCGCTGATGCCCAGCAGGGAGGCGAGGTAGCGGTCGGCGGGGAGGATCCGGGGGTCGGACATCAGACGAACTCGTAGTAGGGGAGGCGCTTCATGACGGCGAGGGGGATCCAGCAGACGCCGCGTTTGTGGTGGACCATGAGCAGGCCGTCATCGACGACCACGCCGACGCCCAGACCGTTGGGGCCGTTGTGGAACAACGTGACCGCGTAGGGCTGGGGCTCCTGGAGTATTCGGGTGCCGGCGTCCCATAACTTCTGCAGGTCACGCCAGCGCTCCGCCCTGGCCAAGTCAAGCCATTCCTGGACAAAGGGGGGATGGTGGATGCCGGCCTCGTCGAGGACGGACCAGACCATCAGCAAGCAGTCGCAGGCGACGCCGTCCTCGGGGTGGGCGCCGAAGCCGTGGGGGAGGCCGATCCAGTGCATCCAGGTCGGCATCAGCTCACCACCAGCGTTGCTGAGGTCGGGAGGGCGCCGACCAGTCGCGTGTTCAGGTAGCGGTTGGGCACCTGCTCGCGAACGGCGTCCAGGGGTGAGGTGAGTTTGAGCAGGATCTTCTCCGTGTCCATCTCGTAGCGGGCGACGCGCCAGATTTCGGTGCGGATCAGGGCGGTGTCGGCGAAGGTTTCGGGGTTCAAGGAGACGGTCTTGAGCTCGAGCAGCCAGCCGGAGTTGACGGCCTCGGCGAAGACGTTGACGGTGATGGCGTTGGTGCCAGCACCGAGGGTGGCTTCGGAGCGGTCGCCTCCTTTGCTGCCGGCGCCGGTGGAGACAGCGAAGGGAACGAATTGGTAGGTCACGCCGCCGTAGATGCGGGGCTGGTTCACCGAGAAGTTCTGGTAGGCGTGTACCGGTGAGGTGGCCGTGCCGTTGCGCTGGGTGAAGCGGGCGTAGTTGACGAAGGCGAAGGTGCTCATCAGTTGATACCGATCTTGCGGCGGGAGGTGACGCTGTTCTGCAGCGCTTCGAGGGTCAAGGCGCGACCGCGTTCGGCGGCTTGGGCCATGCCGCGCTGGTGTTGCTCGGCGGTGACGTACTCCGTCTGATTGATGATTTGCGACTCGTAGCGCACATCGATCGGCTTGGGGTTGTTGATGGCGGAGACGGTTTCGCGCTCGGAGCGCTCGGCCAGGACGCGCTCGGTGGACTTGGTGAAGGGGATCGAAGCGCCGTAGAGGGTGGAGAAGGCGTTGGCGACAGAGCCACCTTCAGTGTTGGAGCCTGCTCCGGACCTGCCGGTGAAGGCGATCTTGTCGTTGGGGATGATCGTGCCGTTGCCTTCGGGGACGAAGAGCTCGGGGCCGATCTCGCCGACGATGTAGGGGCGGCGGGCGGAAACGGGGCCGCCGGCGGCACGCATGCCGATTGGCATTTGGCCAAGGGGGACATCTATGCCCTGAGCGAGATTGGCCCCACCACCAGCCCCGCTCCCGGCGAAAATTCCACCGGTGCCGAACATGCCGGTGATCGAGCCCAACGCGCCGAAGATGCCGGCCAGACCCATGAGAGTGCCGTAGGTGCCGCCGCCTTTGCTCATCTGCTGGGCACCTGCGATGCCCATTGCGATGCCCGCGATGGCCTGAGTTGCGCCTTGAAGGGCGGTGCCGAACGTGAAGGCCTTGGGGACGGTCTGCTTGGCGCCGGTTGCCTGGGCGTTTAGGGCGGCGGTGGCCGCGCCCATAGCTTGTTGGTACGTCTCCGCATTGCGCGAATAGGAGATGACCGGGATCTTGGTGGTGCTTGCCGGGCCGGTCCCGCCCTGACCACCGAGCTCGGGGGTAGCCCCCTTCGAGCGGGTGTTGGCATCGATGGCGATGGTGTTGGCGCCTAATGCCCGGGCGAGGTTCTCCTGGGAAGTGATGATCGCGGCGCGGGCTGCTTCTTCAGCGTCCTGCACACCGAAGACACCCTTGAACAGGCTGAACATTTGGTCCTGCATGGGCCGCAGGGCGTAGTCGAGGAACTTGCTGACGAAGCCGCGTGAGATGGTCTCGCCGAAGTTCTGGACTGCAGAGCCCAGATCCTGTGCCCCGCCCAGGAGTTCTTCCGCGAAGGACCGGTGGGCGCTGAGGAAGATCTCGGTAGAGGAAGCGGCGAGGTCGAGGCGAGTTTTGAAGGTCTCCAGGGCCTCCCGCATGGGGTGGAGGGCCGCGTTAGTAGCTTCGTACTGGGCGCGGAGCTTTTCGCCCTCGGTGAAGACGCCCTGCACTTTGGTGGGATCACTCAGTACATCGGGCGGGAGGGAGAGCAGCTGTCCGGTGACGAATTGCTGGGCGTTCAGCCCCGAGCGGAGGTTGGCTTTGTCCAGGGAGTAGCCGCCTGGGATGAGGCTTTGAAGGAGCTCGGTGAACTCGGTGAAGGACTCAGTGATGGCGGGGCGCAGGTCCGCGGCGGCGCGACGTGCTTCGGAGATGTTGTTTTTGACTTGCTCTATTGTTAGAGCATTCATCTGCTGGGCAACAGCAGGAAGTTGATCCGTGAATTTTTTGTAGGACTTGAGGACTTCGAGGAGGCGAGCCACTTGAGGGGCCTCTCGAACTTGAGCGGGCCACCCCGCTGCGGCCTGCATCATGGTGGTCGCATCAAATTGACGGGCGCTAGTAACGAGACTTTGGATTGCCTTTTCGTACTGCTGTTTCGCGGAATCTTTAAGCGTTTTGTCGTTGCGGATTTGCTGAAGCTCTTTGCTCGCGTAGGTGTCGAGCATGACGTCCAGCATCATGTTCAGGTTTGATCGGAGCTGCTCGAGCTGGGTCGGGAGCTGCCCTTGCGCCAGTGACTTGTTGGTGAGCTCCGTGTTAGCGGCGAGTTGACGGATCTGCTCGTCGAGCTCGCCGATGTTCTGGACACGCCAGAGGTTGGGGTCGTTGATGCGCTGTTTGAACTCCTCCATCGGACGGGCGAAGTCCAGCTGATTCATTACACGCATGAACTCCTGGTTCTTGCGGAATGTCGTCTCGAGAGCGCTCCGCATGCGGGAGGTCTCGCGATCGACGTTGAGGAAGGAGGAGAGATCCTCCATCTTGGGAGGCGGGGTGGGTGACGTCTTCAGCCAACGCCCTGTGCCGAGTTCCTCGCGGGCGGTCTGCAGGGCGAAGGTTCCACCTTTGGATTGGCCTATAAAATCTTTCGCCCTTTGATTAAGCGCTTTTTCAAACTTGGCTGGAGAGAGCGCGAAAGCGGGTCCAAAGTTCTCCTTAAGCGCGCTGATTATCTGGTCTGGAGCTGAGGCAGAGCTTAGCCCTAGATCTCTTCCTGCACCTGTCTTCAACAGTGCTAGAGCGCGCTCGGCGCTTACACCTTGCTGGGCGGCAGCGTTGAGGAATGCGGTTTTCTCATCAGGAGTGACAACAAAGTCTTCGCCTTGTACGGCGGCGGCCTTGAGGGCGTAAGCGAGGACTTCGCGGGAGACGCGGATGCGCTCTGCGCTTTCGTAGTCGACGACCTTCTTATTCATTTCGCCCATCTTTGCGCGGAGCTTGAGGGTTTGTTCCTCCAGGCGATAACGGTAGTCGTCGACTTGTTTTTCGAGCTCGGCACGGCGAGTGGCCATGTCGAATTGACGTTTTTCGCTCTCGACTTGTGCGTCAAACACGCCTTTTTGGTATTCGTCGAGGATGGAAGCGAAGCCCTGTCCAATGGACCCGAGATTCTGGTTCTCTTGCTGGTGGCGGCGCTCCATCTCGGTGCGCTCTTTGGCGAAGAGCGCTTCTTTCATCTGCTGTTCAAGACCGAGGACTTTCTGTTTCTCAGACCACTCGAGATCAGAGAGCTCTTTGTTGATATTCTTCCGCAGTTCTTTGAGTTCTGCTTCGAGGGCTAGACGCTCTTTAGCTAGGAGTTGGACGTCCTCGGTGGCTTTATTGCTTGCATCGGTGCGTTCCTGCGCTTTTGTTAGATTCTCCAGCTCTTTTCTCAGTTCAGCAGCCTGTGCCCGTCGTGCACGCAGAAGTGCATCAGCGAAGGTTTCTCCATTCTGCGGCTTAACATCAAAGTTGCTAAAGTTCATGATGGCAGCTACTTGCTTCATCGTCTGTGTAAAAGCATTTTTGTCCGCCCCCATCTCTTGAATGTCTCTGATCTTTTCTGTCAGCTCTCCGTAGCTCTTTGTGACATCGGATATGCGGTTAGAGAGTATCGATCTTTCTAAGTCACGCATCGCCTTTGCGGCGGCGGAAGCGTTCTCCCCGAGCTCGGCGTAGACCGTGCTGAGGCGTTTGACGGCAAGTTCAGCGCGCGTCTTATCCGCTATATTCTGTTGCTGCTTGTTGAACTTTGTGAAAAGTTCGTAGATCCCCAGCACCAGCAGTTGAACTGCGGCCATCTGGATAAAGAAGATGCCGATGCTCTTGATGAAGCCTCCAACCATGCCGGCGGCTCCTTTGCCGACGTTCTCGAGGCCCGATTTGATATTGCTGCCTAATGTATTGATATTACTCTGAACACCTGCTGCGGTCACCCTGATACTGTTCAGGGCGGCCTGAGCTTCGACGCTGAGCTCTTGGAACTTGACGCCTGTTCGTTCGAGCGAAACATCAAGTCGGATAAAAGCTTGACCGATGTTTGCGAGGGCGACGGCAATCTGAGCGAACTGAGGGCCCGCTGCCTGAGCCATGACAGCAAAACTGACGATGGTTTCGCCGATCTTGACTGTCAATAACCGCAGGGCGGCAATCACCGCTTGCACACCTGTGGTAGATGCCCAAATCAGTCCCTGACCAATGGAGACAAGACTACTGGAAATAAAAGCAACAAGCTTTGAAATTCCTACAATTATGTAGTCTATAGCGCCCGCGATAGAGCGGATGACTGTCTGAATTACCCCGCTTGCTTGTTTGAGCAGGGACATAGCTCCTCCGATTGCTTTGCTGAAGGAGAAGAGAACACGGACCGTCGGCATAACACCGATGCGTTCCAGCAGCCCGAAGTCAATGGCGGCGGCGTTGATCCACTGAGCTAACGGCATCTTCAGGATGTCGCCGTAGAGCTTCATCAGTGCAGTAAAGGCAGGTACTACGGTGCTGTTTAGTATATTTGCGAGATTGATAAAAGCGGAAATATATACCTTTAGACTTTCTGCTTTGAATTGGACAAAGCCTTCGACAAGCACCTTCAGGCCTGAGGCCAGTTGCGCTGTTGCTGCGACGATCTGATTGACTAAATTCGCAATAGCTGGGCGCAAATTATCAATGTACTGTTGGACTTTTACGAATAAGTCGACAGCGTATTTTTCGCCCTCGTTGAAGGTGCTGGTTTGTTTTCGCTGACTGAAGCCCTGCAGGAGAGGTGCTGCCGCTGCGGCGCCGACGACGCCCTTGCCGATCGCACCGAAACTGCGACCGAGAGCGTCTGCGATGCCAAGGGAGCTCTTGAAGACGAGTTGCAGTCGCTCGTAGAGAACAGTGAGCCCTTCAAGGAGAGGGGCCAGCATGCCCTTACCCAGAGAGCGTTTGACTTCTTGAGTGAACTCTTCGATGTTGCTGGTGATGCCGGCGAAGCCTTTCGCGGCGAGCTGCTGGCCCGAAGTGAAGGCGCTCAAGCGGCGCTTGAGGAATTCAACGAGGCCTTCTGCTGAGTTCTTCGCCTTGGAGACCTCTTCATTGGTCAGGCCTAGTGAGCGAGCAAGGACCGAATTTTGGTCGATTGTCCCCGTCAGGATCGAGCGGATCTCCTGGGTCGCGTACATCGGGTCCGAGAGGCCCAGGGTACCGAGAGCGGCACTGAAGGTAATGGCGAGGTCTTCCGCCTCTTTGAAACCGCCCCCGATGTTGCCGATCTGGGACGCAACGACACCGAAGACCTGAATGATGGCATCGGAGGTGGTCCCGGCGATGTCGAGAGAGCGGCGCCGGATATTCTCGATCGTTTCGTTTACCGGCCCTTCGAGCTTGAGAATGGCTTCGTAGGGATCTGAGATCTTGCGCCCGTTGACCGCGACGTCTGCTGTTGAAGCCAGAGTGGTCTTCGTGCGTAGCAAGGACTCCTGAAGACGGATTTCACGACCGATTGTGTCGTTGAAAAACTGCCCGAAAGCCCCTTTCAGAATGTTTATGCTTTGAGTGACCCCAAAAATAGTGAAGCCAAGGTTCGCTACTCGTCTTGAGGCTTCGTCAACTCCTCTGGTTAGGCCACTAAATGCACCCTGAAGGATGTTTTGTGGTGTCAGCTTTGTAAGGCCTATAATGCCTGTCTTTAGCTTGTCTACAGCGGATACTGCTCCTTCTAGGACTTCTTGTAAGTCGTTGATGCGACCGCCTAGTAAAGGTGTTTTGCCGGCTATTTCCCATGTAGTCTTGATTGCGCGACCTAATGTCTTGAAGTTCTCAATGATGTCATTGAGGCTGGGAAACGATATATTGAGCTTTCGGTCTTCAGTTACTTGTACTACTTTCTTGTCGAGTTTATCTACTTTCTTTTCGGCCTCTTCAGTGTTGGCAACGACGCGCACTGTGTAGTCGGCCACTTGTACTCCGCTCTCGGGATCCTCTTGGGTAAGTGTACGGCTATTGGGTTAATGGTGTTCGCAGAGCGACAAACACATGGCGAGGTATGGCGTTCCGTTTTACCAGATTTACTAAGACATGGATTGTAGTCTCGGATGGTCCTTCTTGTTCCAGTGATTCTGGCGCCCAGTTTGGGTAAGGCAAGAAGTCCTTTGCATCAATCTTAGGGGCTCTAGACTTTGATCCTGAGAACCCGTGCGCGATATTGATTAGCACCGACGTCAAGCGAGCTGTAGAGACAGAGTAAGCATTTGCTTTTTCTTGCTCTAAGCTCGCTATGCGATCTAAGACGCGCCTTATCACTGCTACGGGAGTGCGTAGGAATCGGTCTCGATCAAAGTCTGCGCTGAGTGGGGATGCGCGCAGTCTTAAATAGATGTCATCCCAGTCTGTAGAGGGGGTGCGGAGATGCCTCTCGCACTCCTCGATTATTTCTTCCGGGGAGGCGTCTCGACGGTCTCTTTGTCGTTTCCCGGGACGTCCTCGTGCTTGGGCCAGCCGTCCCGTTCCCAAAGCATGAGTTGAAAGACGCTGTCCATGAGCTTAGTAGGCATTTTTTCGGTATCCGTTGCTGTCCAGTCTTTTAACGACACCCATTCGTCATTGCCGTTTATCTTTGCTTCTGCTCTGTACTGCATGAACAAGGTCACAAAGCTGATCTTCTGGTCAACAGCATTTACCCCTTGGCTCTGCATGTCTTCTATCTCTTCTGCGTACTCATAGACGATCTCGGGGGCGTCTTCCCCTGAGCTTCCGATCTTTGTCATGAGATCGATCGCTTCTTTGGTGGTGATGCTCTTGTCTTTGGCGATGCGTTGAGCAAGCTTTAATGATTTGAACGTAGCCTTGCTCTGCTTTTTAGCGTACTCTTCGATATGACGTGACTCTCCAGGAACAAGGTCCTCGTAAATAGGGAAACGAAAAGGACCAACTTCGTAGTATTTTTCAGCTCCGAAGAGCAGTGAAGCGTACTTGCTCATTGCGAATAGGGAGTGCCACCTGCCACGCGCGATAAGGCGTTGGCTGGTTGACGAGCTCGGGGGGAAGTTCAACTTCCAGACTAGCGCCGTCATACGCTAAGCGGATACGATGGCTCTGGACGAGGGGTTCCAGGTAGAGGGCGCCACAGTGGAGCGTGGCGCCTTCTTCCACACAATTAACTGCAAAGACCGTGTTGATTGGGTCTATAAGAAGATCGTGCTGCATAAGTACAAAGAAAAAGGCCCCATGTAGGGGCCTGGGTGTTTGACGCGCTCGGGGATCAGGCGGTGCGGAAGGTGGTCGTGAGACCTTGCACGGGGCGCTTCACGCCCGATGCCGAAGCGGCGCCGTTGGCATCGACCGCTTGGGTGATGGCGCCGTCGGCCACGACGAGGCGGTAGATGGTTGCGGCTGCCAGGTCCGCGCTCGGGTTGATGGTCACCACGTTGGATGCCAGAGACACTGTCGCGGGCACCTTCACGCCGGTGGAGGCGTTCTCCAGGCTGAATCCGGAGCCGTCGGTTTGACCCAGGGCGAGTTGGGTCAGGGCGGTGGTGCCGTTGCTGGTGTAGGTGACCGTGATGTTGTCGCCCACGGCCACAGCCGATGCGTTGTTGGCCGGGCTCGTGGCAGCTTGGCGGGTGCCATTCACCAGGAAGAGCAGGCTGGAGAGGACGCCACCAGAGCTGATGGCCGAGGCGCCAGCGTCGTAGCGACCGAAGACCGGGCGGGCGCGGGACATCAGGTCGAACGAGATCTCGGTGAGGCCCTCAGCGGTGAGGTTCTCCGAGTAGTTCTGGATCACCGCGTTGAAGCCGGTGAAGTCGTAGATGTAGTTGCCCGAGGTTCCGTCGGCCTGGCCCAGCTCCTTGAGGAACTCGATGTAGATCTCGTAGTCCTTGTTGTAGCGGGCTTTCTGGATCAGGGAGAAGCCCTCGTTGTAACCGCCGCGGAAGATCGGGCAGTTTTGGCCGGCGGGGACTTCGGTGTCCTTGAGGAAGTAGGCGGTCACCGAGGCTTGCACGGAAGAGCCCGTGATCACGCTGTCCATCCAGCCGTCATCACCCAGAAGGCGGAACTCCTGGTTGTTGTCGTTGATCTGGAAGCTCGTGTTGGTGATGCCCTGGAGCTCGACGTAGCTGGCGCCGGCATCGAGGGTGGGCAGGGTGATGGCGCCCGCGGTGGAGCGGGTGGCAAAGTAGCGGCAGGGAGGGGTCAGATCCACGGCGCGGACGATGGTCCGGTGCGCCTTGTGGAACGACAGCCCGATGGCGTAGTCAGCCATTGTTGAGACTCCTTAAGGGATCGGGGGGTTCAGGACGGCGCCGCGGATGCGTGCCGTGAGGGACTCGAAAGTCGCCTCGGTTCGGGCCAGGTAGGTGACCGGGTCCCGGGGGAAGGCACGGGAGAGGCGACGGGCGATGTCCAGCAGGGATGCCGGCATGCGGGTGCCTTCCTTGGTGCCGTAGTTCGTGAAGCGGACGGACCAGCTCTCGAAGGAGATGACGCCGCCAACCGAACCGGGGCTGGTGATCTCGGGGACGTCCTCGATGACGCACTCGATGCCGGTGATGGTCCAGTTGGAGGGGACCATTGAGGCGCCGGTGACGTAGACCGCGGGGACGCGGCTGGAGTCGGGGAGCGTGTAGTACCCGGGCCAGGCGGTGTACGCCTTGAGGGTGGTCCCGTCGCTCTGGTAGAGGTCGAGGATGTGGAGCTCAAGGGTGCGCCGCAGCGCGGTGACCGGTGGGCACTGGGTGGAGATCGTCACTGCTGGGCCTCCAGCGCAGAGCGCAGCAGTTGGCCGAACTTGGCCGGGGCCTCCTCGAGGGGGGCTTTGGTCCAGGGGCGGCCGGGGAAGCGGAGGCCGGTGGTGGCAACTCCGCCCTCGTGGACTTGGCCGGCGTATTCGACGGGCCAGGTGAAGGTGATGGAGCCGTCGGCGTTGACGACTCGGGTCTGGCTGGCGCGAAGGCGGCCGGTGTCCACGATGTCCCGCACTTGAGGCGGGGTGGGGTATTCCCACTTCACGGAGGAGATTTCCTCGGTGAAGCGGGTGTCGAGCCAGGTGCCGAGTTGGCGGGTCGCCTGGGCGACGGCCGTGTTCAGCGCTTGGTTCAGTTCGCGGCGGCGGGGGGCCATCAGTTGGGTCCTCCAACGACGCGGAAGGTGCCTTCGATGGATTGGCGCAGGTCCTGCCGGTGGTAGGAATCCATGGCCAGGTCGAAGACGAGCTCGAAACGTCCTCGGTAGCCGTTGATCACTGCTTCGGCTTGGGAGCCGTTGGTGATGCGGGGATCGAGGATCGCCGGGCTAAGCAGACGGCCTCGGCAGGAGTAGGTGGTGTTGTCGGTGCCGGACTCGGGTTTCCAGGTGGGGGCCTGGAGGATGAGGGCGGCGAGGTATTCGACGATCTCGGTGGATTGGGTGGCGTTGCCAGTGGCGGGATCTGTGGTGGCCAGGCCGGTGCCGACCTCGAACGCGAGCTGGGCGTTACCCCAGGGGGCGTAGGCGGCAAGGGTGGTGGCCGAGATCGCCATGGCTACAGCGCGAATCCACTGAGGGGCCTGCTATCGAGCAGGCGCTTGTACTCCTGGCCGTAGAGGGTCGAGTCGAAGCCCGAGCCTGCGGGGGCGCCGGATTTGGTCTCGATCTGGAGGCCGATCTGCATGGTGCGGGTGGCCAGCAGGTGGGCAGCGAGGTAGCTGACGGCTTCGGTGTGGACAGCCCCCCAGGTTTCGGACGGCGTAGAGCGGCCCGCCTCGGCGAGAGTTCCTTGCACCACCGAGAGCGATTGCTCGCCGAACTCGGGGAAGCGAAGGAGGAACTCAGCGCTCGAGGGGACTGCCATCAGCCGTTGCCTTCGGTGATCGCGGTGATGCGCTTACCGATGGCGTTGCGCACCTTGATTCGCTGCTCTTTGGCTTCCCAGCGGCGCAGCTGCTCGAGATCGAAGGAGGCTTCGATCAGTTCGAGTGCCAGCGCGATGGGGATGTCGTGGAGGCTGTCCACATCCCCGGTCGAGGTGGGCTCGGTCGTCGTTTTCTCCTCGGTCTCGATGCGCAAGGCGCCGAGCTTGAGGAGGTTCTTCACCACGTCGTAGTCCTGAATCCGGGTCCAGATCGCTTCGGGGAAGTCGCGGGTGACACCCGCATTGATCTGGATGTGTTCGGATAAGCCGCCGCCCCCGACGAACGAGAACCCGATGGTGCACTCCTTATCCATCGGAGGGTTTTCAAGTTCGGGACGGTAAACAAGGATCATGGCTAGGACGAGATGAAGGACGACTGATTCGGGAATGGGTCAAGCCTTTTCGAGGACCAGGGCGCTCTTGGGGTAGTAGAGCGAGAGGCCACCGATGCGCGCGTGAGCGGCAACGGAGAACTCGAGGGCCTGGCGCAGGGGAGGCAGGAACTCCAGGGGCTGGGGGATGTGCAGTTGCAGCTTGTCGGGGCTGCGGTCGTACACCACGATCCGGTCCTTGGAGAGGGAGCCGCCGGACTTGGAGGCCTCGAGCTCGTTGAGGGGCTCGATGGCCTGGATCATCGGGTTGGTGCGCAGGAAGAACTCCATCACCGTGGTGTCGGAGGTGGTGCTGCGCGGGGTGGTGGAGATGATGCGGTACACGTTGTAGGGCACCAGCATCGTGTTGGGCATCTCCTTCATGTTGGAGTTCTGCACGAGGCGGGTGGGTGCCTCGTTCAGAAGGGCCAGCATTTCGTCGGTGGTGACACCGGCGGTGTCGAACCACTTGTCGGGGACAAGCTTGTCGACTTGGTCGTTGTTGAAGAAGCCCTTCATGCCGGAGGGGGTGTCGCCGAAGTAGGCGATCTCCTGCACTTTCTCCTCGTAGGCGCGGCGCACGGCGTTGGCGCGGCGCTGCTCCAGGTTCATGCCGGGCACCATGGCGGCGGCACGGGTTTCTTGGATGGTGTAGGCGAAGGAGGCACCCAACGAGCGGATTGGGTGGGTGACTTCCTTGCGCAGGACGTCAGCGCGGGGCAGGTCCTGGGCTTTGTCGCCGATGACCTTCATCGAGCCTTGCTTGTCGAAGACTCGGTAGGTGTAGGAGTCAGCGCCGTTTCCGACCTCGGAGGAGATGGGGATCAGGCTGCTGTACTTGATGTCGGCGTACTCGACCTCGAAGGTGCGAGCCAGGATGGTTTCCAGCTCGCGGGCGAGAAAGATGCCGACCTCGTCGTTACGGATTTCGGTGGTCATGGGAGGAAGCTCCGTGATCAAGTGTCGGCGGAGTAGGTCATGCCGGGGATGTCAATCTCCAGCAGAACCAGGCCCGCGGCGGTGGTTTCAGACAGCCAACGAGCGCCGGTGATGGCGACGGTCTTGTTGGCGACGGCAGTCTTGGTGAAGCGACCGAGGAAAGCTCCGGTGACGGTGCCGGAGTGGTCCGCGTTGTAGAAGCGGACGGCATCGCCCAGGGCGATTGCAGTGGCGCTATACACCCAGACCACACCTTTGGAGACCACGTTCACGGTCTCTTTGTCGGGGTAGCCGTAGCGGCCATCGCTGTACACCGGGGTGGGAACCGGGGTGTAGGCGGAGCCGAGGCTGGCGCCTTCGAGCACCTGGGAGCTGACGGTGATGCCCTGAATCAGGGTGGTGCCCGACGCGACCTCGACGGCGAGGGCGTCGTTGCTGGTGGGGCTGTTGTCGGTTGCAACCAGCACGCCATAAGGGATGGCGGCGCCGGATTGGTTGCGGTAGCTGCGGCAGACGTAGGCCTGCAGGTCAGCCAGCATGCCCTCGTGACCGGCAACTTCGCGCAGCGGGTAGCTGCCCTGGGCGCCGGTGGGGTTGGTGACGGTAGTGGCGGTGAAGGTAACGGCCATGGAAGGAACTCCTTACTTGGTGGCGGTGAGGGGGCGCTTCCAGGCTTCCGCTTGCCGTGCTCGGTAGGAGGCCACCGGGGATGCGGAATTGCGACCCGCGCCTTTCAGGGCGTCGCGCAGGGAAGTGGTGCTGTCGGCCCGGTCTTCCTTGGTCTCGGGCTCTTCGCCTTCGTCCTCGGAGGATTCGCCTTCGTCTTCGCCCTCGGTGTCGGAGCGGGTGGCGAGGATGCCGTCCACGACGCCGTGGATATAGGCGGGCTCAGCGTCTTCGCGGGGTGCGGAGCCGGTGAGGTTCTCGAAGGCCTGGGCGTAGAGCGCGTCGTCGTCGACGCCGTCGAACTTGAAGTCCTCGGCGAAGGCAGGGGCGAGGCGCTGGAGGGTGGCGAGACGAGCAGCGACGAGCTGGTCGAGCTCGGCGGTGTCTACGCGGGCGGAGCCGTCTTCGAGCTCGGTGACGCGCTCTTCGAGGGCGTCAGCACGACCTTCGGCGGCTTCTTTTTCGTAGGCCAGGGCGTCGATCTCTTCCTGTTGAGCGTCGAGCTTGTGGGAAAGCTCATCGCGCTCGGTGGTCACAGATTTCAGCTGGCGCTCCATGTCCCGTGCGAAGGACTGGACCGCGCTAGCTGCTTCTGCGGGCAGATCGATCTCCAGGCCGTCGAGTTTGACGGTTGCCATGACGGGAGATGCAGTTGTACTGGGCTGGAGCGCCGGATCGATGGCGACGGCGTCGGCCGCATCCATGCGATCCATGAGAAGGCGTACCTCCGGGCCAGCCCGGCCGCGGGGCACGATGGCGATGTGGTTCACCCGGATGTTGCGCTGGACGCCGTCATAGGACTCACCCTCGGGGGTGATACCTGGGGTGGGGTCGAAGTCGACCTTGTAGCCGGCTGAGACCTCGGTGGCGTCCTTGCGCTTGATCTTCTCGATGGCGTCCTGATCGGTGACGACGAGGGCGACTTCCACGAAACCGTCGTTGTACCGGACCTGGCTACCGGAATAGCCGACCTGGAACTTGTTGGTGTTGGAAGAATCGAGGAGAACGGGAGGGTGACCCCACGTTGCGGGTTTCATGCCGAACGTGGTGAGGGATTCGGGGTTACTGACCTCTTCGGGAGGCCTGTATTCCCGAACCTGGGAGCCATCTGCTCGCTTGTAGAGCTGCGTGCCTGCGCGCGCGGCCCGACACCAGACGCGGAGATATCCCTCGTCGGTGGTCTCGCTGCCCGTAATGGGCGCGAAATCGTAGCGTTGAACAGAGGTGTCCATGGCGTCAGCTTAAGGCTTCTGTTTTGCAGCGATAGCCTGATACGCAAGGCGTATGAGCGCTGTGGCTATCTATAGGCAGCTTGCATTGTGCGAGCGTGTTAGATGTTTAAGGGAGAAGGAGCGGTTGACTCAGTCGGAGGTAGCTGAGCGTCTTGCTATTAGCCAAGCTGCTTATTGTCGGTTGGAAAGGGGTGATATTGAGTTCGCAGTTGCCAAGCTCTTTGAGTTGGCGGATATGTATGGGGTTACGGCCTCGAAGCTGATCGAGGGGCTCTAGGCGTTCCAGACCTCGGTGTGCCAGACCACCGCGCCTTCGGCGATGAGGCGCTGGCGGATGTCTTGGGCTTCGTGGACGGGGCACAGGAGGGTCTGAGCGCCGGCGTGGTTCCAGAACCAGATGCGGGTGTAGGCGTGCTCGGGGAGCTTGGCCGGTTTCACGTCACTCATCGGCGCGAGGTCTTGCCGGAGCACTTCCACTTCGCCCGCGAGAGGCACAGGGGTGTGTTGCGTTCGGCGCCGGAGCAGTCGTAGCCCTCTGATCTCATGTCGCCGAAGCTGCGGGCGCAGTAGCGGTCACCTTTGTCGGTGCCGGGAGCGATCTTGTAGCCCTTGGCGCCGTAGCGGACGGTGTTTTTGCGGCCGGTCTCGGGGTTGGTGACGGTTTTGGAGTACTTCTTGCCGTTTTCCGCGTCGCGGCGAGTCGGAGGTTGGAGCTGGGCCGGTGCGTAATGCTGGATGTAGTTGTCGCGGCGGCCGAAGCCTTGGGCCCGGGGGCGGCGCGGTTGGCCTGTGCGGGGATCTGTCATCCAGGAACGGAGCTCCGCGGTGCTCATCTGCCCGAGTTCCTCGAGGGAGCGCGCCGGTTCTGTCTGAGGCATCGGCGCTTGCACCCCACCCGGGAGGCGGCGTTGGTCAGGAGCGCGGTACCCGGGCTCGAAGCGACGGCGAGCGGCCTCGGTACGGAGGCGCAGCTCGCGGAGGCCGGTCTTGACGGCCATGCCGGTGGCTTCGCCTGTGGCGGCCATGGTGTTGCCGATCTGAGCTACGCGGCGGACTTCCTCGCGGGCGGTCTGAGCGATGGCGCCCTCGGCTTTGCGCACTGCGGTGGCGGTGTTGGCCCGCATGCGCTGGGTCTTGGATTGGCGCGGAGGTGCTTGACGTAAGGCGGGGCGCGGAGGAGTGCCGGGGAGACGAGGGGGGCCGGAGGGTTTGGGAATGGCGCCGCTCTCGGGGGGCGTTGTGTTTACTGGGCGCGTGGCACCCGGCTTACGGCGCATCGCCGCGGTGCCGAGAGCAATGGCACCGGCAGTCAGGCCCACGCCCAGGGCGATCTTCGCCTCGGTCGATGGACCTTTGGTGCACTTCTCCCCTTGGGAGATGGCGCCTTTGCCGCACTTAAGGTCGAAACGAACCGTGCTCGGGGTGAGGGTCATGACGCAATAGCCTCCCAGTCGATGTGGAAGCCGTCGGCGTAGATCGAGTCGAGTTTGCCCCTGCGCCGCAGGATCTCTTGGTAGGCAGCGTTGATCTGTTGGGCCTTCTTAGGGTCGCCCCCGACGTCCGGGTGGTTCGCCCGCATGAGTTTGAGCCATTGCTTCTTGACATCTGCGTCGGAAGCGCTCTCGGAGATGTCAAGGTCCTTGAATGGGTTTTCCACAGCCTTGTTGCTTCCTACGTTTCGACTGCCCTGGCTGCCTGAGGCTGCGTTTTGCTTTGCGCGTTGCTGCGCTTGCTCGCGCGCGGAGTTCCACTGGCGCTTGTAATCCTCGGCGCCCTTGGTCCACTCAGCCTCTTGGGCTGCGAGGTTGGTGCGCATCGAGCGCCCCGACATATAGGTACCGGTCCCTAAGTACATCAGCGCGCCACCGGCCATGATGGCTCCAGACTGGCGTTTCCTTGGTTCTTTGGCGTATTCGTTGGCCATCAGACCGGCGCCGGCTATACCCAAGCCAGCACCAGCTATCTCAGCTCCAAGGGGCACACCGCTGGCTTGTTTGAACGCTGCTTTACCTTGAGCGATGCCTTGGTCAGGGGTGGCGTTCTTCCCCAGAGGTTTGGAAGCGATACGTTGCATAGCGCGCATCTTTGTAGCACCTAGCGCAATGCCTCCAAGAGCAGCAGCGCCTCCCACACCGAGAGCGATGTTGCGGATGGTGTTGTTCGACTTGGCTGGAGTTGCAGTGCCCTTAGTGCATTTCTCGCCCTTGGAGATAGCGCCTTTACCGCACTTCAGGTCTTGCCTGACCGTACTCGGGGTGAGTGCGGAGTCTGTGCGCTTCATCCATTTATCAAAAGCATCAGGATCGCGAGCTAGTTCAGCTAGCTCTTCCATAGTCATGGCTCTGCTCTTAAACGTATCTTGGAACTTCTTGCTTCGCACCACATCTTTCATCGCTGCATTTTTAATTTCTTCCGCTTGCATTTCGTAGGCTATTCTTTGAGGGTTCTCACGCACACGCTGTTTAACGCGCTCGGTTACACGGGTCGCCATTGCCTCGGCTTGAGCTCTGCTCGCCGGGCTGGAAACCTTTCCAGGCTTAGGAGGAGTCTTAGGAATGTTTGGCACAGTCCGTCCATCCCCAATACGAGGTCTTTTACCCCGGCGATGAAGCGCGATAGCACCTGCGGCCAGCCCCAAGCCGAGAGCGATAGGCGCGGCTTTTTCAATAACTTCTTGAGCAGTGCCCTTAGTGCATTTCTCGCCCTTGGAGATAGCGCCTTTACCGCATTTGAGGTCGCAACGGACCGTACTCGGGGTGAGGGTCATGTTCAGAGCCCCAGCTGTGCGTAGTCGACTTTGAAACCTTTGGCGTAGGTCCCTCCATCGCGATAGCCGACGCTCTTCCGCCAGGCTTTCTCCTTTTTCTCGTTCTGGGCGTGTTGCTGAAGGTCAGTAGACCCAAAAGCACCCAGACGACGAGCGGCACCGGCACCCGCGATGGGGTTCAAGAGTAAGGCGGACCCGATAATAGAGGCTGCTTTGGTGCCTCCTGAGGCTTTTTCGTTTTTCCCTTGGGTAACACCCGAGGCAATGGTCTTACCAATGTTGTAGCCGGATACCCATTTACCGGTCTCGAGTACCCCCAGGCCTACAGCTTTTGCAGCTTGCCCGACTTTTACCGCTGCACTTGGGCCTTGTGCCTTCGTCGCTGCTCCCTTCGTGCACTTTTCACCTTGGCTGATGGAGCCCTTGCCGCACTTCAAGTCGAGGCGCTCTTCAGCGTCGAGCCGAGCTCGGATGTAGGTACGGGAGCGGCCCTGGATGCCGAGGTCGCAGGCGGCTAGATACTCCTGAGGGTTGAGGGCGTCGTTGCGGTCCATCTTCTTGCTACTGCAGTTGCCGTCGCACTTGCCTTTGCCCTTGCGACCACCGCAGCCGCAGCCTTCAGCGTCCATGGGCTTTTTGCCGTACATGCCGTCGACGGCGGGCTTGGTGTTCTTGGCGCCTTTGGCACTGCGCTTACGGGAATGGGGCTTGGCGCCATCCATCTCCTTGCCCTCCATACCTTCTTCCTCTTCGCCCTCTGGGTTGATTTCGACCTCGATGGAGGGCTTGTTCTTGTCGGCGCGGCCTTCGCGGAGGCCCTTCTCGTAAGCGGCCGACTTCTTGGTGGAGGAGGGCATGGCTATGGGGCGCGTCCGCCCGGTTCCGGATAGAGACAGTTTATGGCTGTGTTCTAACTCGGCTAAATCGATGCAACGGGAGTAGGGGCGAGTTGCTCAAAAATTGCAGCTCGGTTCAAGTTGACGGGCTCGTTCGACAGGCGTTTATACGCTTTGCGTATATCGTCAGCGTGACGTTGACGCTGGGCGGCATACTCAGGATCGATTGCAGCAAGATCCGCATCCCACGGTGCTAGATAGCAACGGCAACGTGGGTGACAGGGGGCTTTAACCTCAGCTCTTTTGTAGAGCTGCCCAGCGCGTGGAGCACAAATTGAGCAAGCTCTGTCATCAGCTGTGGCGTACCACATACAAAGGTCAATGCCTTGTGTGGCGTAGTAGGTGTTGGATGCGTCGTTATAGGCGCGTAGCGACTCTGTGCGGATGATCGCTTCGGCGCGGGACTTCACCACGCCCAGGCGGGAGCGCATGTCCTGGATCATCGATGCAGTTGGCCGGCCCTCGGTGACGCCTTGAGCGACGATCTCGGCTGAGGTGGTAGCGAAGCGTTCGCCGTGTTTGCGGAGGTAGCCCTTGGACTGGGCGGCTGCCGCGGCGGTCGCTTCGAGGGGGATCGAGACGTCGATGCGGGCGCGGTCGGGGCGCATCTGCTCCGTGAGATCGGAGGCGACCTGGATACCGCGCGAAGCAGCCTCGCCCATAAGGTTGCGCAACAGCGTGTCGTAGGCGTCGATTCGGTCGGGGCGAAAGGCGGGGACGAGGTTCCGGAACTCCTGCAGGAGGGCGAGATTGCGCTGGGTAGGGTCGACATAGCCGATCCGCATATGGACCCGAGCTCGGCGCATCAGGCGGTTGAAGGCTTGGTCGAGGACTTTGTTCAGCAGGCGAAGCGTGCCATCCTCGGTGGTGCGGAGGAGCAGGTTGTACCGCTCAACGACGTCCATGGCCTTAGGCGGCGCAGAGGCGTTGCAGGGTCAGGGCACAGGCCGAGTCGTAGGCGTCGGTTTTGGTGGGACGGCGCATCTGCTCTTGTGCCCTGCGACGGGCTGCTTCACGGGACATGCCGGGGTTCTGCTCCATTAGACGCTCGATCCTCTGGCTGAGGGAAGTCGGCCTGGGGGTGCGCACCTGCGTGGGACGCGAGGGCGTGGTGTAGGTGAGAAGCTCCTGGCGGATAGCCTTTTGGGCGTTCTTCACCTGCTTGGGCTTGTAGCCGCCGTACCAGACGTCGAGCATGCGCCCTTCGAGCTCGGCTTTGATCTGTTGCCGGGCCTGGTCACGGGGCATGGACGCGAGGAAGCCTTTGAAGCGGGACTTGGCAACGGTGCTGTTGCTCCCGAAAAGGGCACCGAGATCGCCCTCGAACTTCATGTCTTCACCGACACGCCAGATGACTTCGTTGACGAGCTCGTTGGCGCGCTTGTTGTCGACGGTGAGGTATTGATAGGCCTCTTGTTGGAGCTGTTCGTCGAGTAGATAGCTCTTTTTGTCTTTCATGTTTTGACGCCAAGTAGCGCCTGTCTCTCTGTTGTTGGGATCGATCCCGTCACGTAGGCCGTGAGGGATGTTTTTGTTCTTCAGCATGCGGGTGTTACCGCCCACGAAAGCCTGGCCGTTGGAATACTTGTAGAACTCGTCGCCTTCGCTTACCCAGGTGCGCATATTGTCGTCTGAGTGGTTAAAGATACCGAAGGTGGGACCAGCGACGTTGACGACTTTGACGTCGCGATAGCCCATCTCACTGAGGATGGCGAGGGTTTCAGTAGCGACGTTGCCTCCGTTGCTGTAAGACATGATGTCGACGGGCTTACCAGTCAGCCGGCGCTGGGCTACGACAAAGGCCGCAGCGCGCACGGCGTCAGGGTTAAAGCCGCGCTCGTTGACGTTCTTGCGGAGAAACTCGAAACGCTTGATGGCGTCCTGGGTGGTGAAGGCGCCTTTGGCCAGGCCTTTGCCGAGGGGCCCGGCGACGCGCTCGGCTTGCTTCATGGTGCGCTCTCGGGTGAGCTGCTGCATGTGGTCGAGGTCGTTGCTCGCCTTGGGCTGGGAGATGTTGTTGGCATAGGGGAGGATGTCACGCTCACCCCAGACAGACTGGAAGGCACCGCCGTTGGCCATCTCGAACCCGCCTTTGCCCTTGGCGTCGGCGTAGGACAGCATGACGACGGCGCCTTTGCTTTGTTTGGTCTGGCCGAACCATTTAGCGTCGGACTCGAAAGCGCCGAAGCCACGATCGAAGCCTTTGTCGTTGTAGTTGTAGACCGAAGCTTCAAAGCCGGTGACGTCCTGAGGGCGCTTTTTCAAGCGTTGGGCGGCTTGCTCGCGGAACTGACGTTCGTACTCGATGGCGAGCTTTTCGGCTTCTACTGCCGATTTTGATACGTTAGTGCGGTAGGCGGAGACTTTTTTCTTGTTAGAAGCGACGGCGACGAGGCCTGCAACAGCGCCTGCTGTAGCAAGAGCGGCGACTCCGATCTTCGCTTTATCGGATATGGAAGATTCTTCGGTCTTTTTGTTTGCCTGTTGAGCGTACTTTGCTGTCGTCGCTTTTGTGCACTTCTGATTCTTGGGGATGAAGCTTTTGCCGCAGGGCTTTCCCTGGCGCTTAGTCGTGCTTGTGAAGTCGATACGAATGTAATCGACGTCTAAAGCATCTCCCCTGTTGCGGGACTGGAATTTGTTGACGGCAGTCTCGTAATCGTCACCTTTTAGGAGGTCAGCGTAGAAATCCTCGTACTCAGGTGCGATCGGGACGACTTTGCCATTGCTCAGTGTTGCGAACATTGCGTTCCCACGAAGACTCCCAATGGACTTGTAGCCAAAGCGCTTGTAGATCGCCTGACGCTTGCGACCCAGTCCATCGTCACCGTAGGGAATGTTGCGCAGTACGGCGTTCTTGGGAAGAGTGGCGATACTATCAGTGTTCATCGCCTTAATCATGCTAGTAATTCCACTCTGGCTTTCTTTGGACAGACCTTTCTTTTGCTGAAAGCCAAGGTCGCTGTTGAACTGGATGTCGTAGACCCCCACACCGCGACCGCCCTCGGTACGCAGATCGATATTGCTGGAACGGTCCGCGCTAAAGGTTACAAGCGTGTCTCCGACAGATCCGACAGATAAGACCCTGCTACCGTCATCCTTACTCCAGACACTAAAGTTTGAGTCGTTGTTCACTTTTCGCAGGTTGTAACCTTGCGCGTCCGCTGATATGTAGGCCATTGCGGCTTTGGCTTTTCCCACAAGCTTCTCTGCTTGTGGTCTAAATTGCTTTGGGACTGCATCAAGCCCCCGACGTATGTCTTGCTGCGATAAACGTGTAATAGCCGCGTTCATGGCTTTAGGTGCTACTCGCTTGTAAGCTTCGATACTGCGCCGGTTCTGATAAAGGTTCTTTCCCTTCCGTGCAGCGAAAACCGTACCGGCTACTGCTCCAAGGGCTAAGGCGCCTTTGGCGAGGTTATTGCCTCCGGTTCTGATGCGACAAGTAGTTCCCTGCGGAATACAAATGTCACCGCATTTCTGGGTACCCGGTGAGCAGGTAACCCCGGGCTCGGCTGCGCCTTTTGCTCGTTGAGCGGCCTCTCGCGACTGAGCAGGCGTGGTCTTGGTGCATTTGCGATTCTCGGGGATGCCGGACTTGCCGCAGCGCTTGTCAAGGCGAGCTCGGGTCTCGAGGAAAGCCCGCACTCGGGGTGGGAGCTCCTCAGCGTCTTGGCGCTTCATGCGGCGGAGCTCGGCCTCGGCTGCCTCGCGGGTCGCGAAGACGGGGGTGCCGTCGGGGTTCTTGCGCCGCATCATGGCGGCAATGCGCTGAGCGTCGGACAGGCGGCGCGCAGGGCGTTCGCCCTCGGGGGCAGGGGCGGCTGGGGCGGTACGGGGCGTGGTGCGCCTCTGCTCCAGCTGGGCCGTAGGAAAGCCGTAGGTCTTGTTTAGGAGCTCGATGGCTTCTGGTGGCGTGAGCTTCGCCCTACCGGAGAGCTCAGACGCGGCGGTCACGGCCAAGCGAGTGTTGATGGTGTAGGGGGACTTCGTGTCACCGACCACCTTGGTGTGGTAGTAATCGAGCATGAACAGCTCGTCGTGCGAAATACCAGCACTTGCCCTGTTCGGTTTGTTGCTCGTCTGGATTAAGAAGTGAGTGCGGCGTTTATTTGCAGCAGCACGCAAGGAAATCGCCCCTGCACCGCGCATATCACGGTCCAAGCCAGGGGCACCCGCTACATTTTGTAAATTGGGTATAACACGCTTTTTGAAGTACTCGTCGTAAAAACGGACGTGGCCAGCGTAGATAACGTTTGCTTTTGTCTTGTGTGACCCGCGCTTTACAGCAGTCCGCAGAAATGCACCGTGCGCAGATGCGAGTTCAGGAGACATCCCCCTTGTATTGCGCACGATGAAATCGTCTATGTCTTCATTGCGCAGGTATTGCTCACCGGGGGTGCCGTAAGCACGAAAGCCTTGTTGCTTAGCAAGTTGGATAAACGAATCGCTCTCGGATGCAATACGACTCTTAAGGGCGGCCCTGTAAGCAGATGCGTCTGCGTTTGCCGGCAGGTTGAGGCGCCACTCATCGTTTAGAAAAGCTTTCGCGCTGGGCTCAGCAAATACGCTTTTCCCACTGCTGGGGTGCGTCGCTCCCCAAAAAGCAAGGTTGTGATCAGTGTTCCAGTCGTAGAACGACGATTTGCGCTTTAGAGCTTTAGCGTCTGAGCCTTTGACTGCATTGTCAATCTCAAGAAGGCTGCTATTAAGGTCGCTCCCGCCGCTGGTCTTCCACGTCGGAGGAATCGGTGTGCCCGGGATTCCGGCCTCGGGGTTCAGGAGACCGCGCTTGCGCTGGGTGCGCATGCTTATGCGCTCGAGATTGAAGGCAGTTGCTTCCGCGGCGCGGCGACGGGTGTAGGCACGGGCTTGACCCACGCCCGGAACCACATCGAGGACGGCACCGATACCGTTGTGCACCGCGCGGTCGATCTTGGCGCCGGCGCCCTCGCGGTAGCCAAAGGTGTTCCCACTCTTGAGGCCTGCGTGGGCGAAGAGACCGACGCCTGCGATGGTGACTGGAATGGCAATCCGACTCCAGTTCTGCTCGATCCAGGCTTTGAACTCGTCTTTCTCTTTTAAGGTGCCGGGCTTGAGCTTGACAGCACCTCGTACGAGAGAGCGCTTGCTTGACTCGAGCTCGGAGAAGCTGCCTGTTCTGGCAAATTTGCCCAGGCGTTTGATACCGCGCTCGATGTTCGCCAGTCCTCCCACGGGGTCGGTGCGCTTGGCTGCCAGGTGGGGGTCATTGCCCTGGCCCTTGAGGCGGCAGTCCCAGCTCGGGGGAATGCAGCGGTCCCCGCAACGCACGTTCGGAGGGTTGCACTGGACGGTGGCGCGTGTCTTCCCAGTGCGGAAGTCCAGTCGCTCTCGGGTGGCGAGATAGGCCGCAGCCCGGGCGCCGTCTGGTGTCAGGGGGCTCTGGTTGCTCATCAGTACTGCTCCCATCCGGCGCGAAGGGCTTCGGCCTCGCCCTCAGATACGGGGGACAGCCCTGCCACATTCTGCCGAGCGTAGAAAGATGCGACCGCTTGCTTCGCTGCTTTGACTGTGCGGAAGCCGATGGCATAGGGGCCATCAGCAAGCTCACCTCCCACGTCGAATCGCGCTCGGTAAAGCTTGCGCCCGTGCGCGCGATGAGGACCGATAACAAAGACCGAGGGCACGCCGTCGGTATCAATGCGTTGGCCGTCGGGTGTTACAAGGTAACCAAGGCGAATGTCCTGGCGCTTGTTGGCGACTCGAATCTTGTAGCCATGTGCTTGATAGAAATCTAATGAGTCAAACGTAAAATCCTGCTCTTGATCCGGAAGAATCGGAGCACCTTCTGCGTCGTTCCCCGGGGGTCCCCCCTGCTCTGTAGGCGCAGCCCCCGGCGCGGCGGGTGGATTCTGCATAGCTTGCGCCTGAGCTTCCATGCTCATGAGTTGCATCTGGAACTCGGCGTCGGCCTTCGCCTGCAGCTGCTCACTGAAGCGCTCGTCTAGCGTCGTCTCTATGTTGAACTCGGTGCCGCCGAAGCGGGCGTCGCGCACTTCGAGGGGGTTCAACACGCCCATGTTGATGTACTGAGAGTCGATCGAGGCTTGTTGCTGGCGTAGCTCGACTTTTTCCTTGTTGGTTTCGGTGAAGATGCTGGGGAACTCAACGCTCCAGTTGGCCGGTGGTCGTCCTCGGGTGGGGCCTTCGCGCGAGGCGAGGATGTACTGGAACACCTCGGTCACCGCGGTGCGGCAGTAGACCTCTTGCCACTGCTCGACGATCGACGCCCAGACACGCTCCTCGAAGCGGCCTTCTTTGCCCAGGCCGCCGGGACTCTCGCCCATGAGGATCGAGGCTGGCCAACCGGTGGCGGCTTGTAGGTCGCTCACGAAAGGGTCGGTCGCTGAGGCGATGTTGCTCAGGGCGCGGTTGAGGAACTGCAGGTCCTCCTCGACGTCGACGACCATGCCGCCGTAGACCGAGCGGCTCAGGTTGTTGGCTTCGAGGCGCTTGCGCAGATCGCTCTCGTTGCCGGAGGCGATGCGGTTAAACAGGCCGGGGATCTTGTGGACAAAGAGATCCGCGTCGGAGGTCATCGACTCCAGGCCGGCGAGGGCGGTCTCGTAGCGTTTGAACGCTTCCCAGATCAGTTGGAGCACCGGAAGGCCCCAGCCGGTGTTGCGCACTCGGACATTCCAGGGCAGGTAGAGCCCGTCGAAGCGCGCGACGCGGGATGAGTGTATGCGCACATTGACATAGCTGCCCTGTTGGTCGGGCGTCATGCGTTGCGACGTGGTGATCCGGTAGTGAGAGGGCTTCGAGTAATCGGTGATGGAGAAGTCCTCGGGGATCAGCTCGTGGCGCGACAGGGGGACGTAGCCGCGGACGGCGCGGATGCGGGCGAGGTCGACGGGCTCCTCGGGCTCGAGCCCGTCATCGATCAGCAGGACCAGGCCGGCACCGCCGTAGAGGCGCTGGAGCTTGATGACTTCGGAGAAAGCGCGCTGGAACTGGGTGCCCTTCAGGTATTCCTCGAAGGCTGAGATCAGATCGTTGCCGTTCTCGGGGGCGGCGGCGCCCAGCTTGATCGTGGTCTGGTGGCGCAGGATCTCGTCGGAAATGGCGTCGACGTAGCGACGAGGGATGCCGTGGGCGTAGAGCGCCTCGAGTTCACTCTCAACCAGTATTGGTTTTGAACCTATCTGTGTAGCAACTGTTTTATCTTTTGTGCTTACACCCATGCCCGTGAGGACATTTACTAAGGCGCCGTCATTCCGGAAGCTATCAGTAGAGGCAGTTTCCACGGCGCTGTACCTGATTGATATGCAAAGTTTATCGCTCGTTGTCTGAGGTCTAAGCCAAGTTGAACTGAGGGCGTTTTTCCATTAGGCGAATATATGCGTTGCTAGTTGAAAGGTAAGGTAAACTTGTTTATCGCCCTCGGGGATGGCGCCGATAGGCTTGGGCAACGGCTAGACCGCGCATGTTGGACCATCACATCGATGGATCCCTCCTCTGCTCTAAGCGCACGGCCAAGTTGAGATTCCGTCAGGGGATCCTGGACTCGTGGGGGTGCTCCTGCGCGTATTGCGGTGCGCCAGCGGGGACGTTGGACCACGTCAAGGCGAAGCGCCGGGGCGGGCCGACGACGCAGCGGAACCTTGTGGCGGCCTGCTCTTGTTGCAATCGAGCCAAGGGTTCAGAGGACTGGGTCGCTTGGTTTCGGGATCAGGTGTTTTGGGATCCAGGGCGCGAGGCCGCAATCTGTGACTGGCTCGGGGGTACGTCGTTGAGGACGGCGTAGTCCCCAATGATGCGCAGCGCCGCCTCGTTGTAGGCGTGGGCGGCTTCGAGTTCATCGGCGAATAGGCCGATGTGGTGCCGCACCCCTTTGTGGGTAAGGGCGACTCGGTAAGGATGCGTGGGAGTGCCTTTGCTCACTCCTCTGTAAGGAGAGAAGGCGTCGGATCTAAGAGGACGGCGGGCCTGCGACAAGTAGTAAGCCTCGTCGCTCATCTTTCTGCGGTAATAGCTGGCCATTTACATTTAGATGTGAGCGAAGAACCCTGCAGTGTTGGGCGTCTCTGGGATGGCGTGGCAAGCGAAGGCCAAAGCCATAACGCAGTCGTCATGGGCTCCTGCAGCGGCTTCGCGTTGACCTGTTTCCTTTTGCTGGAAGGCGCGTAGCTCGTTTGGGATAGCGCCCTCGGGGAAGATTAAGTCGTCGTGCTCTAGTAGAAAGAGAATGCGGTCAGTTGCCACGATCTTGCTCGGGCGACTTGTGCTGAAAGTTTCGATAGCATAGTTGGGCAGGACGGTCGAGAGCGCTTCTGCAATCACAGCGCCCATCGCCTGCTTCTCCACGATTACCCGCTCCGGTAGGTAATCGTCTATCAAGGCTTTGACATGACGCAGGCTGTAATCGGTGCTCTTGCCGTTCTCGTGGTACATGCCCACGACTTCGTAGGGGCGCTGGGTGATGTCCAGAACGATCGCTGTGAAGTAGTCGTTGCCTCCGGCGTTGGGATCGACCCCGATGACATAGGTGCGGCCGATGGTGCCACACTCGCGCCAGTGGCCCCGGGTGGCACGGCGGATCAGTTCCGATGGGTAGATCTGGGTGTCCGTGGCTCCGAACGCCAGCTCGTATTCGGAGTCCCATGCGGCCTGGGTCATCCGGCGCGATTCGCGGGTGCGCTGCGCCCAGTTGGAGTCGTGGCCGTAGATCGGGTGCTGTGAGTAGTGGATCGCGACGCGGTTCCAGGAGTCCTTCACCTGGGCGAGGAGCGCGTTGAGGCCGGTGATGTCGCGGCGCTTGACGTACTCGTACCAGTCGGGCGGGGTGCCCTGGTGCCAGAGCTGGCCGAACCAGTCGAGCTCGGTGTCGGGGGTGGAGGTGACGATCACCTTGGCGGCCTCGCCCACCATCGAGAGGGTGGGCATGGCGCCCCGGTAGATCTCGGCGGCGCCGTCGAGGAACGCGCCCTCGTCCATGAACAAGACGGAGCAACTCGGGATACCCCGGGCAGCGCGGGGTGACGCCGGTAGGAAGTACAAAGTGCCGCGCCCCTCGATGGCGATCTGCGTGTTGGAGTCGGTGAGGTAGCGGATCGATTCGCCCTCGATGCTGTTGGCCATGGCGCGCACGCGGCGCCCTAGCTCGGAGGCGTCTTGCTGGGTCTTGGAGAAGACGACTGCCGCGAAGCCGCGCTCGGTGAGGGCGCGGCATAGCAGGTAGGAGCAGACCGTCTCGGAGGCGCCCATCTGGCGCGACTTGTTGATGATCGTGTTGGGGTGGGCGTTGATGGAGCGCACCAGCGCTTCTTGGTAGGCGTACGGGTCGAAGGGAGCGACGGTGCCGGCCGTACGGATCCAGGTGCGCCTGGCGAAGGACGGCCAGTCGTCCACGCCGGGGAGCTTCGTCGGGGCGACGGCTGGATTGAAGTTGGCGGAGCGCGCTTTGCGTCGAGCAAGTTCGAGGCGGAGCTTGTCAGCCCGGCGTTGGAGCTGGGCGATGGAGGCCGTCACGGCGCCTCTAGGGAGGTGAGAGGCGTGCGCGCCATGTTGTCGATGTGCCGGAACAGGCGACGAGCACGGGTTCCGGCAGTAGTGCCACAGGCGTACCTCTTGAGGAGGTCCTTCACTTCGGGGCTATCGACCCCTCCGGCGTAACAGTCGCACAACACATCGAGGGCGTTGCGCAGGTCGCACGCTTCCTGCGTGGTCAAAAGGTAGTCCCGCTTTTCCTCAGTCATGCGTCCTCGGGGTCAGCGCTCTTGAGCAGGTCGAGGTCGTCGGTGGGGTCGTCTTCGCTCTCGGGGACTTCGACGCCGGGCACCTGGAGGAGGCCGTAGATCTGGGATTCCAGGTCGGAGACTGTGCGCTCGAGCAGCTTGCGCTCCTGGTAGGCGGCGGCGCCGTTGAGCAAGGCGCGGGAGGCGGCGATGCGGTCGGAGGCGCGGGCTGACGAGTCGTTCATGATCTCCGTCAACGTGGTGATCGCCTCGGGCATGAGCGCCAGGCCCTTCGACTCGGAGGTGTCGATCAGCTCCTGCTGTAAGGCGTAGACCGCACGTTGCACTGCCGGGCGTTTGCGCCAGTTGTAGAGGGCGCGCTCGGAGATTCCCAGAGCGCGGGCGACTTCCCGGCAGGTTTTGCCCCGGGCGAGGAGCTCGGCGGCCATGCGTTCGTTCTCGCGGAGGCCGTCGATGAAGGAGGCGTTTCGTGCGGGCATCTTCCGAGCTCTGCTGAACTATTCCGAATTCGGTTGAAGTCTAGCCAGCTTCTGCTTCGTTCATCGTGCAGAGCACAGAGGCGACGATTGCTTCTAAATGCGGGCGGGGGACGCCAGAGACCACGCGAGCGGCCTTCTCTACGGCACGGGCGTAGATCTGAGGGGAGGCGGGGCGAGGAGCGGCGATACCGAGGGCGCGCTCTCGGATGAGCTGGCCCCGGGTGATGAGCAGGCGTGTCGCCTCGCGGTCGAGCGCTTCGCGTTCGTCGGGGGTGAGGTAGACCTTGGTTTCGAGGCGCTTTGACGACATCGTTATGACGTTATGTGGGGTGTGAGAGGGCTGGGAAGGTGTCTACTGGGCTTCGAGCTCGGTGGCGATGGCGAGGAGGCGATAGCGCACCATCAACAGGCTCGGGATCATGGCCGGAGATCCCGGCAAAACCTGATCAGCAACAGCTCGCAGGGCTGCGGCAACGATTTTGTGCAAATCGGTGGGGTGAATGCAATCATCTTCAGCGGCATCCAGCACCGCCTGCGCTTGTGGTGAAAGGCTAGTCATTTCAAGGTCTCCAGTAGTTTTCTAGCTTATGAGCAATGGCCATGTAGTGAGCTTGTTCTGCGGTTTTGTACGTTCCACAGAACACCGTCCTGTTTTCTCCTGGGTAACGGTAGTTAGCCCTATAAGTATTCTCTTTTGTTAATCGTGCGTGTTTCCAGCCAGACGTTGCACTGCCTGCCGTATTGCGGTGATTTTGGCTCGGGTTTAACCATCGCAGATTCTCTAGGCGATTATCGAGCTTGTTTCGATTTATGTGATCTGCCACTTGGCCTGCGCACGGATTGATGTCGTGAAGGATCAGAATGATTCTGTGGCATTGATACCAGTGACCCATAAGCCTAACCCTGTAATACTTAGACAAGTAACCACAGAAATCTCCGGCTCCTTTGCGTCCATGAGGTGGGCGTTTTTTCCACTTAAGACAAGACGGGCTGTTGGTGTCGTACTCGAACCACTCAGCCAAAAACTCCCGGCTTTCGTTTTTCTGCGCGGCGGGTGATAGGTCAGTCATCGGGCAGAGCCTCCAGGGCGCGGCGGATGGTGTCACATACAAGGTTGCCGCCGTGAGACATTCGGAATACGGCTGCAATTCCATCCAACTGCTCAAGCGCCTGCTCCTTCAAGCTCGGCGGCTTGGGGCGGCGGGCGGCGAGGAGAGCGGGGGCGAGGGTGTTTTCAACCCAATAGCCCGTGCGCTTCATCCAGTCGATGCACGCCTCCAGCTCCTGGTCAGCGCCCCATTGAGCGGCGCGGGTGGCCAAATGCTGTTGGTACTCAGGACGGAACATTTCTGTGCCCTCGTCGTCCCACTGCTGCACCAGCTCAGTGGGTGGAGTGATCGGATGTTGTTGTGTCATGGGTGATTAGTGGTAATGACTACTAAGCAGGGCGCCAATACCCCGGGATTAGGCAACGTGGGTCCAGCTGCGGCGTTTGATGATGTCTATCACCGTGCTGCGATTTAGGCCGTACTCAGTGGCGAGCTGATTAAGCGAAACCCCGCGTTCGTGGGCGTCGCGTAGGGCGCGGACGTTCTCCTCGGTGAGGACAGCGTTGGGGTGCGCAGAGCCTCGCGGGTTGCGCTTTGCGCCACCGAGGTGGATCGTTTCGCAGGTGCGTAGCCCTTCCCCGCACTCGGGGCAGCGATACCAACGCTGCGTGGTGTTGTCGAAGCTCTGGCTGTGCACTACACACATCCGAGTTGTGCATGCGGGGCAGCTCATTCCCATGGCTCGGGGGCGTTTGGCGAAGTGGTGGGGTTGATGGGGCTGGTGGCCCAGCGGAGAGTGGCGCCGAGCACCAGGCCCAGGGCGATGGTGAGGACGGCGTAGCGCTTCATGCGAGTCGCGTGAGGTAGATCGTGACGACAAGGATTCCCGAGAGCCAGGTCAGGCCGAACCAGATGACGGGGGGCATTGGGGATACAGGCGAAGGAGCTGCGCTTTGCGCTCGTCGATGAGGTGGGCGGAAGACACGATTGAGCAGATGCCGCCCTCGGGGAGGCAGACGCAGTAACAGTCGTGGCCGTGGCAGTCGACGTAGTAGTCGACGGTGAGGTCGTCGGGGGTCACGGTGCCTCGTCTGTGCAAGGGGCGCCGATGTATTGCTCCCACAGCCCGGTGTAGTGGGAGTGGAGCGGGTGGTCCGGCTTGTCGCGACCGTCCTGGACATAGAGAGCGTCGAGGCGCTCCTGACGGGCTAGCTGGACGATGGGGTTGCACCCCGGCATGAAGAAGGAGGTAGGGGTCTCAGACATGAACGGGGTGCGGAGGGGCGATTAGAAGTCGTCCTCGGTGGCGAGGAGATCTGCTTCGAGCGTGCGCGAAGCGGAGCGGAGCGACTTGGTTTGGCGACTGGCGCGGTCGACGGCCTG
>JACCEA012149064.1_pt1 | contig 68638 bp, 49 predicted proteins | sample 7449851 | NCBI WGS metagenome assembly JACCEA01 (sample SAMN15323453, study PRJNA562643) | freshwater metagenome | isolation source: river surface water | place: USA:Blue River Watershed | collected 2017-08-18 | reverse complement strand
CATTGAATAAAGATTTATATGTTTGTTTTACAATTGCTAAAGCTGCACTCTCTGTATTTGGTTGCCAGCCTGGATAACAACCTGAATGTTCTACCTCAGCACCAATTTGTTTAAAGCAGCTTGCAACGCTATTTGCTGCTTTCATTTTAGGGGTATGCATTGAGCTGCGTTGTAACGTAACTATCTCTATCTTGTCTTGATGCGTGCTAATTACTCCAACGTTGCTAGAAGTTTCTGCAATACCCAATTTATTATTCATGCGCCATACGCCATTAAAAACGCTAGCTAATGCGCGAATTAACTTTTCACTTTGTACAGGATTAATTATTTGTGATATAGTTGTGATTACTGAGCTATCTAATTTTAAGTTTGGATCAGTTTCGGCAAATTCCAGGGTTAAATCATTTGAATATTGTTGTATAAATTTTTGAATTTTAGTAATTTGTTCATTTGGAGCATTGATTACCGCTTCACAATATGATGGAATTACATTGCGTAATTTACCACCAGATATTGAAACTAAATCAACAGCAAACTCATTTTTTAATTGAACTAATAAGTTAGCAATTTCTTTAATTGCATTAGCACGCCCTAAAGGAATGTCTACGCCAGAGTGCCCGCTAAATAAATCTTTAAGCTCGATTTTTAAGGTTTGTTGATTTTCTTGAGTAGATTGATATGTAATTGGATATATAACATTGGTATTAATTCCACCAGCACAACCAATACAAACTTCATTATCTTCTTCAGAATCAAGATTCAATAGAACTTCTCCGCTAAGCTCAGTACCAGTAATTCCAAATGCACCACTCATTCCGGCTTCTTCATCGGTGGTAATTAATAACTCGATATCATTGTGTTTTAGATCAGTTGATTTTAGCACGGCTAAGCCCATTGCAACTCCCATACCATTGTCGGCGCCTAGAGTTGTTTCATTGGCAGTTACCCACTCACCATCAATATAGGCATCGATTGGATCAGTTAGGAAGTTATGCTCAGATTCTTTAGTTTTAGATGGAACCATGTCCATATGGGCTTGTAATATGATTTTCTTGCGAGTAGGAGATTTATCTGTGGCTGGTTTACGTATAACAACGTTTCCGATTGGCGTAACGCTATAATCCCAATTCATTTTGGTAGCGGTAGCAATTAAATATTGACGAACTTGCTCTTCATGTTTTGATGGTCGCGGAATTTGAGTTAAATCTTTAAAATATTCCCAAACAATTTGTGGTTCTAGTTTTTCAATGTTGCGATCCATACTTTAGCTCCTAGTGTAGTTAAATGACATATTCTAAGTCTTAATTATAGTCTAATTGGCTTAATTTAGTCATAAATTTGGCTTAAAGCCAAGATTTAACTGGTATATTGTTATAATAATGGATAATCATAAATTTGAAAGTTAAATTATGAAGAAAAAATTACTTGGGTTAATTCTTGCTGGATTAACTAGCTCAGTATTGGCATCTCAAATTGAGCAGTCTGAAATTAAAATTGATAATATTGAAGTTGGTAAAATGGATGGTGATACCCAAGCATCACAATTTTCTCTGCTGGTTAATTTTCATAATGATGGCGATGATATTGATAAATGGAAAATTGGGTTTTATATGCCACGGAGCTTTTTTAGCTTATCCGCGCAAAATATTAATCCTGAATTAGAAATGCAGGTTTGTGATGCAGTTGGTGTCTGTGCCAATTTACGCTATGTAAAGGCTGGTTCAATTACAGCTAGTGATACCAGTCAAGGTTATTTTACTATGTTGGAGCCACTATCTAATTTTACTTTAAAGAAGAAAGGTCGTTATTTTCTTCGATTAGCACATAATAATCAATGGTCGCCTGGAAATGTATCAGCGCTACCACAAAGCTGGTTTATGATTGCTGATGATAAAGTTAAAGATGGTGTGCCACGGATTTATACGATTCAAACTGAAATTAATCAATACTCAATACTTGGTTATGATCAAAATCAAGTTGATGAAAAATTGACTAAATATATTAATGATAATTGGCAAAATAGCTTGCCTGTACCAAGTAATTTGATTAATATTGTTCCAACTCCAGTTAGTATATCTCAACCAAATTTAGGTGATTATACATTACCAACTAAAACCGTGACTATTCACAATCAATTAAATACTGATAATGTGGTTGCTAATCAGTGGGCCACAATTATAAAGCAGGATTGGAAGATTAAGAAAAAAGTCTTGGTTGATAATGATGCTAGTGCTAATGATGGAATTGTGATTACTACAATTAATGACCCTAAATCAATTAATAATAATCCAGAAGGTTATCGTTTAACAATTAGCAGTAATAGTATCGTGATTGAAGCTTTGACGGATGCCGGTGCTTATTATGCTTTGCAAACTTTACGTCAACTATGGAGTCAAAATCCGCAAAACCTGCCAAGCTTGACCATTACTGATTATCCACGCTTTAAATATCGTGGAATTTTGCTAGATGTTGCGCGTCACTATTTTACTCCTACTGAAATTAATAAATTAATTGATGTTATGGCAAGTCAAAAATTAAATACTTTGCATATTCATTTTTCAGACGATGAAGCATTTCGTTTAGCTTTACCAGAATATCCAACTTTGGCAAGTGTTGCAACTAAACGTGGTTTAGGGCAGCTTGTTGGTCCAAATATGTTATTGCAAAATAATTTAGACACGACCAACATGAGCCAGCAAGCATATCCAGCAGCAAATAGTGTGTACGCTGGAAGTTATAGTACTGAAGAGATTAAAGCTTTAATTACTTATGCTAATGCTAATCAAATTACGGTAATTCCTGAGATTGATTTGCCAGGGCATGCACGAGCGTTAATTAAGGCATTGCCTGATACTATGTCAGACCCAAATGATAACTCGCAATTTATTTCGGTGCAGGGGTATACTGATGACGTATTACCTGTATGTACTTACGGTACAGATATTTCAGTCGGTAGTCAGTTTACTGCATCCATGAATAATATCGTTAATAGCGTGGCAAACTTATTTAACCAACAGACTTCAGTCTATGCGATAAATAATGAGGTTAGTGTTGGTGGTGATGAAGTTAGTCCAAATGCTTGGTCGAATGATACTAGTTGTCGTAATGAATGGAATAATTTATCTGCATTGGATAAATCACATTTGTTCTTTAAAAAGCTTGCTCTGGCAAATAATAATTTGATGTTATCAGGTTGGCAGCAAGCAGTTCAAACGGATGGTTCTGAACTTGGAAAAAATCTTATTCCTGTTGCACAAACTGGGCATGTTTGGGTTTGGAATCCATCAGGAGAAGGTGTAAAACAAGCAGTAACCTTAGCAAATAATAATTATCCAACAATTTTGGCATATGCCGATAAAAGTTATTTTGACTTAGCGTATACACCAAGTATGTATGAGCCTGGATTTACTTGGGCTGCCCCTAATTTAGATACATATAGTGCTTTAAGTTTAGCGCAAACAGCAAGTAAAACTCAGTCATTAAGTAAGCAGCCACAAAATATCCTTGGTCTTGAGGGAACTTTATGGTCAGAAAATTTAGCCAGTTTTGATCATTTGATGTACTCCGCATTGCCAAAAATGCCTGGTTTGGCTGAGGCTGCTTGGTCGCCAAATTATATTACGGCGGATAAACAGCAATTAAATTGGCAAAGCTTAGCAACTCGACTTGGTTGTGGTGAAACTGGATTCTTGGCATACTTAAACAAACTATATGGTGTTAATTACCGTGGTTATCCAAATGGAATTAGTAAAGAAGTTCCTGATGGTAGTTTATGCCAAGAGAAATCTGCACTGATACCACCAAGTTGATAATTCATTCAGCTTGAAAGTTCACCAAGAGGTGGACTTTTTTTATTGTATTTACATTAAAATTTAAAAAAATCTATCTTGGTTTGACAAAATGAATATAATCATGTACTTGATTAATTTTGATAGAGTTTTTCAATCAAGTTAAACTAAAAATTAGCATTGATTTAGGTCGTTAATTTAATATTATTTGTCGTGCTAAAGATAAATTAATAACCTAAGTTAATGTATAAATTGGAATTTTAAATATTTATAGTAAAGGATAAAGTTATGAATAAATCTAAAACATTACTTACTGCTGCGGTAGTTGCAAGTTTATCAACATTGCCAACTTTATCAGTTGCTGTATCTACGCCTGCACCATCTCCAACTAGCCAAGCAACAAATAATTGTTGCTCTAAAAAAGCTAAGAGTGAAAGTGCTACAGTAAATAAAGCCGCTGCTAAAAAAACTAATTCAACAAATTAATTTATTAATAGTTTTAAATTAAATAAAATGTCACTATTATTAAATGGATTTGGAGTTAAACTGCGGCATGAGCACTATCAAGAAATTTTAACTGATCCACCACGAGTTGACTGGTTTGAAATCTTAAGTGAAGACTATCTGAATGTTGGTGGTAATAATCGTTATTATTTAGAGCAAATCAGTCAACACTTTCCAATTGCTATGCATGGTGTATCTTTATCTTTGGGTGGATGTGATTCATTAGATTTAAATTATTTGGCGGAACTTAAGCAACTGTCGCATGATATTAGAGCCATGCATATTTCTGATCATTTATGTTGGACGACACGAAATCAAATAAATAGCCATGATTTATTGCCGATGCCATATACAGTTGATGCTGTGAAGCATATTTCTCAGCGAATTCGCCAAACGCAGGATTTTTTGGAACAAACGATTTTAGTTGAGAATGTTTCTGGTTATTTGAATTACACCAGTTCAGAATTAAGTGAGTGGGAATTTATTAATGCGATTTTAGCTGAGAGCAATTGCTTGTTATTATTAGATATTAATAATGTGTATGTAAATAGCGTAAATTATGATTTTGATCCGCTTGAATATATTCGTGGTTTAGATTTAAGCAAAGTTGCGCAAATTCATTTGGCAGGGCATACGCAGCAAGGTAAATACTTAATTGATACGCATGATGCGCCAGTTACTCAAGCTGTATGGCAGCTTTATCAAAATACTTTGCAATTACTTGGTCGAGTTCCTCTAGTTTTATTGGAGCGTGATGATAATGTTCCGTCATTAAGTGAGTTGGTGATTGAGTTAGATATTGCGCGAAATTTGAGCTGTGGATAAATTAAAACAGTTGCAGAATGTTTTCTTGCAATCTTTGCTTGAACCAAATTTGGATTTAATTCACGAAATTGATGGGGCTAAACCTGAGAAACTGGAGCGTTTAGCAATTTATCAAGATGGCTATTTTTATCGTCTATACAATGCATTGGCTGATAATTTTCCATTGCTAGCATCAATAATGGATGAAGATGAATTTAGTGAATTAATTACGGCATACATTCGTAATTATCCATCGCATTGTCATGGGTTACAATTTTTTGGTAAGCAGCTACCAGCATTTATTTGCTCACATTCAATCGGTAGTAAATTTCCATATTTAGCTGAAGTTGCGGCACTAGATTTAGCGTTATTAACTGCAAGTATTGCGGTGAATCAAGAGTCGGTTAAACTTGAATCTCTATCTGAACTGACTGAAGATCAATTAGGTGAGTTAAAGATACAATTTGCTGCACATGTTACTTCATTAGAGTTTAATTATAATATTGTTGAGTTATGGAATTCATCACAGTTAAATTTGCTTGAACCAGTGAAACTAGACTTTAAACAGCGAGTTTTATTTTGGCGTAAGGGTTTAATTAATCAATTTAGAATTGTAGATAATGAGCGAGAGCAGCAAGCATTGCAGTTTGTGCAAACAAGCACTAATTTTAACTCTTTTTGTGAGTATTTAAGCGTTGAGTTGAATGCGAATGAAGAGCAAATTGGGTTGATTTTGCAGCAATGGATTGTCAATGAGTTGTTAATTGACGATAGAAGTTTTATTACTTGAGTCCTTATTCTTTCTTTAAGAGTGATAAGCGTAAGGACTCTGGGTTTTATTGATTAAATTTTATAGTTTTACCTCAACCGCTGGATATTCTTCCTCATAGCTTTCATTGTATACGCCATAATACACGACTCTTTGTGCTGTAAAATCAACTTCATAATTAATTACACCAGCATCCCAAGTTGCTTGAAGAAATTCAGGAAAAGTACTTTTTCCTGCCTGATCCTGTCTAATTGCGGTAATTAATGCTTCTTGATTAAACCTTGGAATTATATGAGTTCCTGTGACCAGTGGAGCTCCTTGTTGCACAATTGATTTATTATCTTTCATTAAGTAAATTGATTGACAAGATGGTAACGACCATCGGTTAATCAAAACTCCTGCTTGCCTGAGAACCTCTGCAAGTACTGGAAATCCACCTATTGCTGGACGAATTGACATGGCATGTTTTTGAGCTTCTATAAGCAGGTTAATCGTATCTTTCATTTTAACTTCCTTTATATATTTCATTTTTTAAAAACTTCCCTATAAATTGCTATTTATTTTTAGGTGGGTCGTATTATTTATTTATAAATTAAATTATAGTTTGATCACTATGGCGCTTAGCGTAACCTAGACCAACTGCACAGACAATTAAAATACACAGCATATAAATCAATGGCGTTGCGTATATTCCATAGCCAGCTTTAATTCCACTACTAATGATAATTGGAGCCATGCCGCCAAAGATTGTGAAACCAATGTTGTAACACATTGCAACTCCAGTTAAACGAATTTTGGCAGGGAAGAGGCACGTCATTAAATATGGAATAATCATTGCTGCAGCACCTTCTAGAATTGCTAGAATAATTGTGCCTGCCGCGTAAAATTGTGAGTCAATTAACCAATAACTGCATGGAATAAGGATAATACAAGTAATTATTAAGTTGCGTAAAATAATGTATGGTGAGGTGGTATTGGCAATTTTTCCTAAGATATAAATAGTGAATACATTACTAATCATCGCAACAGTCATGATTAAACTTATTACTTTATTGTCAACTTTAAGGATGCCGTGTAAATAAGTTGGCATGAAAATAATTGCTACCACAACTAAACCTGACATAATTGCAGTAGTTGCAATTCCAGCAATCATTTGAGGTAGATGGTGTTTAAATAGAAATGCTAACGGAAACTCTGGTTTATCTTCAATACGTTTAAACGCCGCAGTTTCATGCAATGTCTGACGAATTTTATAACTAATTAGGCAAATTACACCACCTAAAATGAACGGAATTCGCCAACCATAACTGCCTAATTCAGCGGGAGTAAATATATGGTTTAATAATTGATTAATTAATCCGCCAAGTAAAAGACCTGAGTTCACGCCAACCATGGTAATTCCAAAACCGCTACCGCGTTTTTCAGGCATTGTTTCGCTGATATATACATAAGTACTTGGAAGCTCACCACCTAGTGCCAAACCTTGCAACAAACGGAAAATAACTAGACCAATCGGTGCGATAATTCCAATCTGATTATAAGTTGGTAATAATCCAATTCCCAATGATGAAATACCCATCAAAATGATGGTAATTATCAAAACTTTTTTACGTCCATGTTCATCACCAATATGACTAAATAGCATTCCACCAAGTGGACGTGACAAATATCCCAAAACAAAAACTACATAGCTTTCGATAATTGAGAGTAATTGATTATCACTTGGGAAAAATTGATGCGCAAAATAGACTGAAAACATTCCGTAAATAATAAAATCATAAAACTCTAACATACCACCTAAGGCAGCTAGTCCAACGATTTTACGTTCCTGTGGATTGAGGCGAAATTGATTTGACATATTGTCTCCTAAAATTACCTTGATTGTAACAAAAAAGCAGTGCAGTAAAACATTATTAGCAATGTTGTCAACTTTGTATTTTTATGGTTAAATACATTAGTTATTATGTTAATGGTGGATCCATTCTATTTTTTTAAATAAATGATTAAACGGATATAAAATAAAAGAGTAGCATTATGCTACTCTTTTATTTGGAACAGTAAATAAAGGTTACTGACAGCTTTCGCAATCTGGATTATCAATTGAACAGAATTGTGCATCGGTTGCTGGAATATTATTTTCCACATTTGCGCGTGAGCTAAATTCGCCAACAGTTCCATCTGCCGTAACTGCATTTAATTCACCACCACGTCCAGTTGATTTTTCAGCTGAAGTTGCTGATAAAGTGCGTAGATAGTAAGTGGTTTTTAAACCACGTTTCCATGCTAGGCGGTAAAGTTCATCTAATTTACGACCTGATGGTTGTGACATGTACAGATTTAGCGATTGTGCTTGGTCTAGCCATTTTTGACGACGACTTGCCGCTTCAACTAACCAAGCGGTATCCATTTCAAAAGCAGTTGCATATAATTGACGTAAATCATTTGGAATACGATCAATTTTTTCTAAGCTTCCATCAAAATATTTGATATCACTAAGCATTACTTCATCCCAAATACCACGTTGTTTCAAATCTTTTACCAAGAACTCATTAACTACGGTGAATTCACCAGATAGATTTGATTTAACAAAAATATTTTGATAAGTTGGTTCAATCGAGGCTGAAACCCCAATAATATTTGAAATCGTTGCAGTTGGAGCAATTGCCAAACAGTTTGAATTACGCATACCGTACGTTTTGATTTGTTCGCGTAGGGCATCCCAATCCAAAGTAGTTTTGGTGTCTACTTGGAAATATTCAGGATTATTACGAGCATTTGCTAATAATTGTAAACTGTCTGGTGGCAAAATTCCCTGTGACCACAAACTTCCTTCGAAGCTTGAATAACGACCACGTTCACGTGCCAATTCACTTGAAGCCCAATAAGCGTAATAAGCAATCATTTCCATTGATTTATCGGCAAATTCAACGGCTTCAATTGATGAGTATGGTAAACGTAAAACATGCAAGCTATCTTGAAATCCCATGAAACCAAGACCAACTGGGCGGTGTTTCAAGTTAGAATTCCGTGCTTTAAGCACTGGATAAAAGTTGATATCAATTACATTGTCTAACATTCGCATTGCTGTGGTAACTGTTTGACGTAATTTAACGCTGTCTAAACCATTTTCAGTTAAGTGATTAACCAAGTTAATTGAACCTAAGTTACAGACTGCAATCTCATTTTCGTTCGTGTTCAAGGTAATTTCGGTACATAAGTTTGAACTATGTACTACACCAATATGCTGTTGTGGTGAGCGAATATTACATGGGTCTTTGAAGGTGATCCACGGGTGACCAGTTTCAAAAAGCATGGTTAAAATTTTACGCCATAGTTGTAATGCAGGAACTTTTTTGCTAACGCGTAATTTACCTTCAGTAGCTAATTTTTCATAGCCAACATAAGCAGTTTCAAACTCTTTACCAAACTTATCATGTAAATCTGGAACCTCATTTGGTGAAAATAAAGTCCATTCGCCTTGTTCGTGGACACGTTGCATAAATAAATCTGGAATCCAATTTGCGGTATTAATATCGTGGCAACGGCGGCGATCATCACCAGTATTTTTACGTAAGTCTAGAAATTCTTCAATATCTGCGTGCCATGTCTCTAGGTATACGCAGGCTGCACCTTTGCGTTTACCGCCCTGATTGACGGCAACAGCAGTATCATTAACTACTTTCAAAAATGGAATTACACCTTGGCTTTTACCATTGGTGCCTTTGATGTGCGCACCCATAGCACGTACAGGCGTCCAGTCATTACCCAATCCGCCAGCAAATTTAGATAATAATGCATTTTCTTTGATACCATCATAAATGCCAATTAAATCATCTGAGATCGTGGTTAAATAGCAGCTAGATAATTGAGAATGCAAAGTTCCTGCATTAAACAAAGTTGGTGTTGATGACATAAAATCAAAGCTAGATAATATTTTGTAGAATTCAATGGCACGACGTTCGCGTTCAACTTCATTTAACGCTAATCCCATTGCCACACGCATAAAGAATACTTGCGGTAATTCGATTCTACGTCCATAAATATGTAAGAAATAACGGTCGTAAAGTGTTTGTAAACCAAGATATTTAAATTGGAAATCACGGCGTCCGTCTAATGCTGCACCAAGTTTAGCTAAATCAAATTCAGCTAAACGTGGATCAAGTAATTCAGCCTTGATACCTTTTTTTATATATTCGCCAAAATATGTTTTGTACAGATCCTGCATCTCAGCTTGGGTAACTTCACGTCCAATAACTTCATGGCGAATTGTATGTAGTAATAATCGTGAAGTAACCGTATTATATGCTGGTTCACCTTCAATTAATTGACGTGAAGCAAGCACTACCGATTTGAATACTTCTTCTTCACTAACTCCATCATAGATATTTTTAATTGCTTCATCTAAAATTAATTTTGGTTCAACATCTAGTAATCCTTCACAGGCTGCCTGAATTACACCGTAAATATGCTTAATATTAATTTCTTTACGGCTACCATCAGCATGGGTTACGTGAATTTTATGTTCAGGGCGTTTCACACCATCGAGGTCACGCTCATGGCGGCGCTCTTCACGATATAAAACATATGCTCGTGCTACATCATGTTCTCCGCTACGCATCAAAGCCAATTCGACTTGATCTTGAATTTCTTCAATATGAATTGAACCGCCTTCTGGCTTTCTTTGCTGTAAAGCAAATACGACTAAATTAGTGAGTTGTGCAACTTGATCTCGTACACTAACCGACGAAAGGCTATTAATACTATGCACACCAATATAGGCTTTAGTGATAGCGACTGCGACTTTGCTTGGGTTAAATTCAACGGCTTCTCCATTGCGTCGAACTACTAAATACATCGAAAAATCACCACTAGGTGCCATTGCTTGCCCGTATTGGGTAGCTAGCATACTGGCTTCGTTATTCAGATTCATATTCTTTAGCCTTTATTAAGCTTACATCTGTTTTACTAGATATAGGTTGTTTTATATATTTTAACACTATAGATTGTGTTTTACAGAATGGATTATACCGATTAAGTTTTAAAATCTCAACTAAAAAACACGATAAAAAAATAAAAAAACAGATTGACTTTTGAAAGTGTAGTAAGTGTATGGGTTTGCGCTGAATCTTAAAATAAAATCTTGAAAAGTAATTTGTAACACTTTTGTAAATAAAAAATCACCTCAGATTTATTTGAGGTGATTCCTATTTATTTGCTCAGTTTGGTAACTTAACGTTTATTACCACGTGTTTGTCCTGTACCGCCAAATAATGCCGCAACTGATTTTTTAGGAGCAGAATTGCGCCCATCAATGTTTTTATTGTTATTTGGCTTATTTTTTTTAGTGACTGTGCTTGCCGTTGTTTGTGGACGTGATGGCGATTTTCGGTCATTACGTTCTGTAAATACTGGTGCAGGTGGATTAGCTTTATGGCGACCATGTATTACTGGTTTTTCTGCCGAAACTTTTGGAGCAAACCGTGGATCAAAACCTTCTACAACTTCGCTAGTAATTTTCATGCGCAGTAGTTTTTCAATTGCAAGTAATTGTTTAGTTTCATCACTTGATACTAAAGACACCGCATCACCTGGTTTGCCAGCACGACCTGTACGACCAATACGGTGTACGTAATCTTCAGGTACGTTGGGTAATTCATAGTTAACTACATGTGGTAAGTCAATAATATCTAAACCGCGTGCAGCAATATCAGTTGCCACCAGAACTTGCAGTGAACCATCTTTGAAGTTAGCTAAAGTACTAGTGCGTGCCGATTGACTTTTATTACCATGAATTGCTGAAGCAGATAGACCATGATCAACTAGGTACGCTGCTAAACGGTTTGCGCCATGTTTTGTACGTGTAAATACCAAAACTTGGTACCAGTTGTGTTCTTTAATAAGGTGAGCTAATAACACTCGTTTTTGCTCTGTGCTAACTGGGTGAACTTTATGAGTAATTAAAGCAGCGGTAGTATTTGGTGCTGAAGCTTGAATTAATACTGGGTCATTCAAAAATTGTGCAGTTAGAGCTTTAATTTCAGTGGAGAATGTTGCAGAAAATAATAGAGTTTGGCGTTTTTTGGGTAGCAATGCTAGAATTTTTTTAATGTCGCGAATAAAGCCCATGTCTAGCATACGATCTGCTTCATCAAGCACTAAAGTTTTAATTTGACCTAAATTTAAGGTGCCTTGTGCAACATGGTCTAGTAGTCGACCTGGTGTAGCAACTAAGATATCTACACGGCTACGGAGAGCCTTGATTTGTGGATTGATGCTGACACCACCAATCATAACCATTGAAGTTAATTTGAGATGCTTACCATAATCAATAATGCATTCTTCAACTTGAGCAGCTAATTCACGAGTTGGTACCAAAATTAAGGCACGAATTGGTGGGCGACCTTCTGATGGTCCCTTGACAGATTTATCTGAGAGCATATGTAGAATGGGAAGAGTGAAAGCAGCAGTTTTACCGCTACCAGTTTGTGCGCCAGCTAAAATATCACCGCCAGCTAAAATTGCTGGAATCGCTTGTTCTTGAATTGCCGTTGGTTCAGTATAACCAAATTCTGTGACGGCATTGACGATTTCAGGCGCCAAACCTAATTTTGCAAAAGACATATTTGTAATTTTCCTAATTTGCCATGAGTTTATGTACATGGCTTTCTAATTTGTATGTGATTTATAATTTTAAACCAATGTGTTAAGTATAATAACCGTTTTAAACGGTACGATATTATTACATAATATCATCATAAAGTAAGATAAATAAATGAATTACTTAAATATTTATAATTTAATCTGTGTAAATTTATTCTTAAAGCGTTATGCGATAAAACTATGGTTAGCTTTATGTTCTTAAAGCTGCAAAATGGTAAAAGTGACTGTTTTGTTCATTGCCATCACGATTAAGTACTGACATAGATATGCTAATTAATGTGCAGGAGAATTAATTTTGATGTCAAGTAATTCAGTTGAGATGTTCATTTTTAATCAGTTTTATCAAGCATTTTACTGCAAATGGAACTGGTAAAAGTGCGCTCCACATGCCTGGAAAATAATGGTAGCCATTATGATATTGCATATTTTCTACTATCGGATAGAGGATGATGTGCAGTGGTTGATTTAATATTAAATAAAGTGATGTTGTTCCTAATAGAAGATTCCCCAATGAATTACGTTGCCATAATTTAATTACACCAAATATTGCAATGATTATAATTACATAATTTTGTATTGTTGAAATATCATTAGCTGTGAATAATATACTAACTCTGGGACCAAATTGGAAAAAGCTTTTCTCTTGTAAATTTACAAGCAAAAAAACTATCATGAGTAGGTAATCAGATGTAATTGTTGTGGATGTTAATGGAGTTGATCTTTTTCGCCAAAGAATTAATCCAGAAAATACAGCAATTATTAAAACAATAAATTCTGGAGTAGGTTTGGATTGGCTTAGAATTACACACGCAACAAGAGATACGATACTTAACGACATGATTGTCCATAAATTAATATAGTTCATATCGTGATGCGTAGTTATCATTGTTTTAGTTGGAATTAAATTGGAAAACAAATTATAGATGCACTTTAGACTTAGATAAAAAATCAGCACAACACTAAATAGATTCAGTAGTTTATTGCTATTAAAACCAGTAACTAGATTGTATAATTCAAATAGACTAAATGTTAGTCCTAAAAGACTACAAAATATGACACTGTAAAGGCCAATTTGTGATTTTTTAATTAAGTAAAAACTGCCTAAAAGAATTATTGCAAAAAATATATTTTCATTAAATAAGAGGTTATAAGAAAATAAATAATTGAGCATTGAGAATAAATAAAACCCAATAATGCAATAATTATATGAAATAAATATTTGATGATAGTTATCAAATTTTTTAAATAGGTATAAATGAATTAATAATGCGGTGATTGAAATTATTAAAAAATAAATACAATAAGCGCCATTTACCTTGGTAAGCAATAAAATTGCAACAGTTGTGACGATACTCATAACTGTTGCAAGGAAGACCATTTTATTTTCCACGATAAATTAATAACTACCTTTTACACAACGTTGAACGTATGGGTATGTGGTTGTAATAAAATATGCATAGATACCATTAGGAAATTCTTTGGTTTTAACTGTGGCACCATTGCACTCATCAAGATTTCCAGATCCTGCTACATATTCATAATCTTGTTTAAAAGTGCCCATTGGATATTGAGTAGTTGAAGGTCTGCCTGTATCAGGTGTAGATTTAACTTTATAACTAGATACCATTGGAATAATACTACTTGAAGTATTATTTGGATCGCTGTAACCATATGAAAGATAAATTGGGAATCCATCGACAGCCCAGCCGCCTAATATTGGTTCGCTAGGTACACCACTAGTGCCACTTAATTGCGCTAAATATCCTACAGGTAAACCATGATAATGGTATTTACCAGTGGGTTGTACATGACCATTATCTGTGTCTAAACCTAGATTTAGTCCTTTTGTTGGTGTCGATGACAGTGGGTTAATTGCCTCAATATTCCATGTTTTACCATTGCTTTCAACTTTTTCAGCAGTACCGGGATCGAGAGATATACCATTATTTAGGTATCCAACAACTAGTGGAGTGCTGACACTACTTATACTTGGAGTTACAGTAGCACTAAAAGAGACGCTTTGACTTTTGATCGTATTTGGACAATATGTATTTGGAAAAGTACCAACTTGTTGATCAGAAGGGATTCCATTTCCGGTTAGAGTTCGTTGAAGAGTAGTACATGTTTCACTTGATGTGCTTGTCATATTAAGATTATTAACGCTTGTTTGGTTATACGGGCAATACCAGCTCGCTGTTGAATATGGAGTTGGAGTTGGAGTTGGAGTTGGAGTTGGAGTTGGAGTTGGAGTTGGAGTTGGAGTTGGAGTTGGAGTTGAGCTGCTGCCACCGTCTCCACCATTACATGCAACTAAAGATAATACAGCTAAAATTATCAACAATGTTGAAGCGTATTTTTTACACACAATACCATCCTTTTAAAACGTAACATATAATCGTATATAATGGTGAATTGTAGCATAATAAACATGATATATAATGCATATATTATTAATCTGTGTGTTATCGTTATTTAAATTATTAGATAAATTATCTAATGATGTAATTTCTCTACATTAAAGGTAGTAGGTTGATTTTATTTTCATAGCATCAGCAATGTCGGCATTGATTTATGCCTAGCGATATAAGTTTCATGATTAATGAATAAATCGTTAATCATTAATTTATCTAAGACATATTAAGATGTGATTATAGTATTTGTTTTATGATCTTATGTATTTTGAATGTTGAACTTATTATTATAAGGTTTATAATTGATGCCCCATTGGTGATGTTAATTATCTGAAAGAAAAAGGCGAATGTTAAACATCCGCCTTTTAGTATTTAGAATAACACTGGTTTACCTGTTATTGGTGCAGAGTTGCTATTTGCAGCTTGCCATGTAGTAACATTTTGACTAGTGTAGATATTACCAGGTAAGTAATTAGGGTTTAATAAAGTGTTGCCATTTCCTTCGGTAACCCATACTTTACCAGTCCATAATAAAACTGGTGCAACATTGAAGAATTCATTGGCTAATGCTTGACCAGAGTTAGTTGTGAAGTTTGCTATATTTAGTACCCATCCAGCGTTGCTAAGATTGGTATTTGTCCAAATATAGTTGCTTCCTGCATATTTATCAGCTTTATAGACAATTGTCGCACCTTGAGCTAATGCAATTGTTTGGCCGTTGTATGCAACATTTCCGCTACTTTCATAATTTTGTGGTAACACATTTGTCGTAACTGTATATTGATTGTTGCTTCCCAAAGTACCTAAATTATTTGTATTTACATAGAAGGTGTATTGGTTATTATTCATTTGGAACAGTGGCGTTGGGCTTGGCGCACTAACCCATGTACTTAAAGAGCTAGGCGTTGCGGTTTGATAATTTCCAGTTGAAGTCTGAATATAATAAAGACCACTGTAACTGTTGCTACTAATTGCGCTTTCAGCTAACGTACCTAAATTAGCTGTAGTTAGTGCCGCTTGTGAAATCATGCTCCATGAGCTACCGTTTTGGCTAAAGTATAAATCAGAGCTTGTTGATGATGCCTGTACTAAATAAGTTCCTCCAACTGATGCCGCAGATGTTACTTTGCTAACTGGTACTGATAATGAAGAATTGCTGGTATTTGTAATTGAAGAACTTGGCTGTAGATTATTGTTACTGCCCAAAAGAATACCGCCATTATTGAAAACTAGCATATATTGACTGATACTACCGATTAAAGCTGCGTAGGTAGCACCAGTTCCAGTTGGGGGTACATTATAGCTTGGAGTAGTAGAATTAGCTACACTTGTGATCATAGTTAGCGCACCGCCATTGTTGCTGGAATTGCCTGGTGCAACAATTAAATTGTTACCTTGGTTAGCCGATAAAGCTCCATTAGCTTGACTTTGGTTATTAACTAGCTGTGTTGTTACGTTGGCACTATTCACATTTTGCGCTACAGTTAATGCAGAAGGTCCAGTTGGATCAATTAAATTATTTGTTGGATTAGAAGTTGTTGCTATTGTACCGCTATTGAGGTAAATATTATTATTAGCAAAATATAATGCAGTAGGTTTTTGAGTGCCACTCAATGAATCAGGTAATGAAATTACCTGTACAATTGCATTGGTTGAGACTTGGCTAGAGTTTTGAATAAAATATTCGCGGATTGTTTTTTGAGTAAAACCAATTGTTTCATTTAGATAGAGGCTACCATTACCATTAGTTGCAATAAAATTGACTTGGGCAGGCACGCCAAAGAAATTATTAATTGCAACAGAGTTAAAGTTAGTCGGTGAACTGCCTAGCCATAGATTTGGATTATTTGAGCCTAAATCAGGGGCTGTCATAGCTGCATATAGGTTTGTATTTAATTGTATAACATTAGTAAACGCCTGTACGTTTTGTGCACCGTTACTTAGTGTCCAATTGATTCCATCACTAGATGTATAAACTTGTGAATTTGCTAAATAAGCATAAAATACACCACTAAAATATTTGATAGAACTGATGCTTGCTGAGAAACTATACGAACTTGAAACTACACCTTGATTTGAAATATTCCATACATTGCTTCCTGAGTATAAAGCAAATTGATTTTGACCAGCCGTAATTGTTGCGTTAGTCAAAGTTGTGGGAAACACAGAAGAAGTAAATTGGCTATTATTTGTATTACTTAAGATTATATTAGTTCCGTCAAATGCTAGGACTTGACTACTCGTTGCACCCAAAGCAATAATAGATTCGGCTGTACCAGACATATATTGTTGCCAGTTACCAGAAGATGGTTGTGTTGCTATCCAAATATTTGAATTAGTTACTGATGCATTTTGAATAAATACTGCAACACCTTGTTCGGTTGCGCTAGCATTAGATGAGCTAGAGCTACCATTGTTACATCCAACTAGTGTTATCGCTGACATAAGTCCGATTATTAATTGGCTTATTTTAATGTTCTTCATTATATGAATTTCCTTGATTTTGACATATTAACTATTAATAATACTAGGCTAGGATGAGCCCAAGTATTTTTGAATTCGCTATGTTAGCACATGCAGCATACGTTATTTATTGGCAAATTTGAATAGCTATCTTGCATTTTTTATGGTATGATTTACTTTTTATATGTTGATACTAACAATTTATTTTTGTTTTGGTCATTGTTGTGTGGGATAGGGTAAATTATTCATGTTTGATGATATTTGTATCTTTATTGCGATAATTAATTGTGGTAATTTCTCTATTGCTGCTCGTAAGCTGAATATTTCCCAGTCAACACTTTCTAAAAAAATTACTGCATTGGAAACGATGTTAGGCAGCAAATTAATTAATCGAGATTCACGTAATTTTAATTTAACAAATGATGGTAAAGTTTTTTATGATGCATTTTGTCATTTAGAGGAAAATGTTAAGCAGAAGTTGCAAAATGTAATTGAGCATAAACCTGTTCAATATTTAAATTTATTGTTACCATCATGTCTAATTAATCATCCAATTAGTAATAATATTATGAGCATATTGGAATTTGAGCCAAATATAAAAACGCAGGTAGTTTATCGTAATTTAATGGATTTAACCCAGAATAATGTGTTTTATGATTTAGCCTTGCTATCTAAGTTTGAGCAATTTCACCAAGCTCAGCAAAATCTAGTTTTTTCTACGAAAAATATTTTAATTACGCACGCTTCAAATGTAAATAAAGTAAATACTAATATTGAATGTTTAAATGACATAAGCGTTGTTGTTTATGGCTATGCATGTAATCATCAAATTGAGATATGTCATCAAAATTTGCAGAAAAATATTTCATTTATGCCACGTCAAGTTATTTGTGTGGATAATATAGAGGAAATCAAGCAGTTTATAAATAATAATCGTTCTGCAGTTGCGATTGTTCCAGAAAGCATGGTTTGGAAACAATTTTCTGACAGTGAAGTTAAGCAAACTTTAGTTGAATATTACTGTGGTTATACACAGTATATTTTGTATTTGAATGATAAAAATATTTCATCGTCGTTAGGCGTTGAGCGTGTTTTGGGTGAAATTGTACAGTTAATTAAAGAAAGCTTATTTTATTAGGCGAGATCATAATTATGATTGATGATATTTTATTGTTTGTTAGTTTAGTTAAAACTAAAAATTTTGATAAATGCAGTGCAATAAATCATATTTCTGCATCAACTTTATCCAGACGAATCAAGGGACTTGAGTTAACATTAGGATATTCGTTGCTACTTCGCAACTCGCATCGAATTGATTTGACAGAAAATGGACGTAATTTATATTTAGAGTTTGAGAATTATGCAAATAACTTAGTTAATCAGTTAGCTTCAATTGAGCAAGAAAAGCGTGCAATTAGCGGTAGACTTCACGTTTCATTGCCATTTGCATTGGCGTATTATTATATTCTACCTTTTTTAGGTGAGTTTCTGCTTCAATATCCAGATTTGGAGGTTTTTATTGATCATAACGTGGATGAATTTAATATTAAGCATAAGTCTTATGATTTAGCAATTACGAATTATCAACCATCACAGCAAACTCAAAAAATTAAACAGATTGCGAATGAAAAAATTGTGCTGGTATGTACACCGCAATATGTTGAGATGCATGGTCGATTAGAAAACCTGTCTGAAATAAATCGGCATCTAACTATAGGTAAAATTAGTCAGAGTCAGAAAATTATATCTTTAATTCCATTATTTGATGAGATTACTAGCAGAGTAACTCAAGTTACAAATCAATCACGAATTCATGTGAATAGTTTTATTGAGGTTGAGCAATTAATCAATAGTAATCAAGTAATTGCAGGAATGCCATTAAGTGTTGTCGAACAAAGAATAAAAGATAATAGTTTGGTTCGAATTTTACCTAATTACCATCTTGGTATAATGAATTATTATTTGTCACGTACCATCAATGAAAATGATCCACGGTATAAAGTTTTTATAAAATTTATTTATAAATGCTTAGAAAAAATTAAATATACTGAGGTTAGTAGCTACCTACAATATTTTCATTCATAGCGATTGGTTATTCAAATAAAAGTTTAGGTCAGGGGTGTTGGTTTATGCCAAATTTAATTTGTTATAGTCATAAGTAAGAGCATTAAATTATTGATGAAGTTTGCTTTTGATAAGTACAATATGAAGTACTTATAAATTATAATATATAATACGTGGTAGATCTACTCTAGAGAATAAACTATGTGGTATTGAATGTTGAGTGAGTTGTTTAACGATAGTTGTGATTTTGTTAAAAACAGTGTCTAATGTTTATAAATTAATTTTTTGAGTGAATAAAATTATGGGAAATAAGGTTCAATTTAATAGGTTTTCGCGTTTTATCTTGGCGATCTCTGTTGGGGTATGTTCATTTATTATTGTCGGTTGTAATGGTACGAGTGCTTCAAACGGAGCTACGTATGCGCAAATTTCTGTACCAACAACTACTTATTTAGATAATGGAAACCAGACCAAATTTGCAACTTATACCAGTGCTGGTGGCGGTCAATTAGTTTTAACTGAAATTGATACTGGATCGGATTTTTATGTCGTTGAATCCAGTTATGTAGGACCAAATGTAATACGCACCGGAAGAACAATTCCTCTTGTTTATGATCATGGAAACACGAATCGACCTGGTGAATTGGCGTATACCAATGTTAATTATTTAACCGAGAGTGGTGCATTGATTATCGGTACTAATTCGCAAGTCCCAATTGTAATTGTGCCAGATGGTGAAATTAGCACTGTTAAAAGCCAAAATCATGCAATTATGGGAATGCGTATGAATAGTAATTTATCCGCAAAATTATTTTTACCATATCCATATAATCAAATGTTTATCTTAAATATCCCTGACCAGCAATTAATTTTTGGTAATTTTAGTCCAAGTGAGCTAAGTTCGTTTGGCGTTACTCAGCTGTTGGAAAGTGCTTGTGATAATGAATCAGCTGTTACTACTTCACAGGCCAGTTGTTGGAATGATATGGCATTACAAGTAAGCTATACTGCGAATTATAAAAATAAGAAAATTGAGTCAACGTTTAATACTTTGTTTGATAGTGGTGCAGCATCGAATTTCCAAGTAAATCCATTACCAGATTGGTTAGAAGCTAACAAAACTGGTGCAAATATTGAAAATGCACAGGTTAGAAATCAGGTGCGAGCAAGTTTATCGACTAATTTAGGTGATTTTAATGTACCTCTAAATTTACCAATTGGGGCGAATGAGTCGCAATTTAACGGTGGAAATATGGTTAATGCAGGCAATAACTTATTTAATTTCTATCAAGTTTTATTTGATCAAGTACATGGACGAATTGGTTTACTTAATAATACCAGCAATCGCTCGGTCACAGTGCCATTAACTTATCAATTACAAGGTGAGTCAATGGGTTTACATGTGCAAATTAATCTTGGTAGTAATCCAGTTTATGTTGCTCTTGACACTGGTTCAATTGGGTTACGAGTATTAGAAAGTCAAATTTCAAATTGGTCAAATATTATCTCCGATACCAATTACCATCTTAATTACGAATATCGTGATGGCGTGGTTATTCGTGGGTATTTGGCCAATGGTCCAATTTCGCTTGGCGGAATTACGACTAATATCGATTTCATGGTAATTGATAGTGTAACGTGTAGCTCACAAGTTCCTAATTGTCCAAAAGGTTCATTTGTTGCAAGTGGACGTGGCGGTGTAATGGGAGTGCGTTTGGATAATAAAGGTGAATATGATGATGGAATTTGGAGTCCACTACCACAGTTTGCTGGAAATTATTCGAATGGATTTATTATTAGTGGCAATTTATCTGCTCCAGCGTTGACTCTTGGTTTGACCTCAGCTAATCAGGTGGGATTTGGTATGCAAAGCTTGTTACCGTATACGCAACCAACAGATAATTTGGCCCCATATTATTTGTGGGATGTCGCTCTTCCTGCTAAAATTAGTTACCCCTTAAGTGGTGGTGAACTTAAAGAAAAGGTTGGGTTAGTGCTTTATGATACTGGGACCGCTCAGTATACGATTTATAACCAAGATTCTAATCAAGTTGGGATAATTGCGAGTGGCTTAACGATTAATCAAACACAACGAGTTGGTAGCGGTGATTATTTTATTTGGTCTTTTACTACTGGTACTACGCTGTTTGTTAATGCGGCTTATCGCTCAAACGAAATCCCAGATGTTTTAGTTAACACAGGAAATACTCCGTTTACAATGTTTGATATTCTTTATGATGTGCAAAATGGACAGATGGGATTTAAATCAAATAATTAGTACTCTGAAGTGTTAAAATATAGTTATGTAAGTAGTTGAGTAGTTTCATTTAATAGTATTTATGGTTTAACGTTCATACTTGATGCTTGACTATTATCAGTATTTGATTGTAGTATGCATAATTCATAGTTTACTTTTTGTAATTACTACTTTGTGATATTAAAAGTGATTGTTTATTATTAGATATGATTTTAAAATTATGGAGAATTATTATGCGTGAAAATATTGAGCAATTTTTAAGTTCTGCGGCATTTGGTGTAATTGGTGCTTCGGCAAATCGTGCTAAGTTTGGTAATATGGTTTTACGTTGTTATCAACAAAATTCACGAGTCGTTTACCCTGTAAATCCGCAATTAGATGAGGTTGAGGGTTTGGTATGTTTGAAATCAATTAATGATTTGCCGGATAATGTTAAGAGTATTTCTGTCATTACGCCACCTAGCATTACTGAACAAGTAGTTGAGTTGGCTCACTCCAAAGGCATCAAGAATATTTGGATGCAGCCTGGTGCTGAAAGTGAGCTAGCTATTCAAAAATGTGTTGAGCATGGCATTAATGTAATTGCCGATGGCAGTTGCATTTTAGTTATGCTTGGGTTTCCACATTAATTTTTAGTTGGCAAAGAATTGAGATATTTCTAATGCCAATTGCTTAGGGTAATGATGCAGGAAAAAGTGCCCGCCATTTGGGTAGCTAATTAGTTTGGAGTTGGGTATTAGGTCATGTAGTATCCAACTAGCCTCTGGTTTTGTTACCCAATCATTTTTGGCTACGGTTATTAATGTTGGCAGGCTAATTTGCTTGAGTTTTTCATGATTGGAACGCCAATTTGCCACGGCTTGGTCTTGTAGTGCCTGAGCTTTATCATTGAATGGATAAACATAATGCTGAATTGGTAAAATTGTTTTAGCTAAGTATTTACGTAATTCTAAAGATGGAACTTCAGAAAAAAACACTTCAGTTAGGCGTTCACGGTTTTCTTTATTAGGTTTATCGCGCAAGTTCCTGACTAATTGATGTAGCCTACCGAGGGTAAAGCTGTAGTCTGGTTGACTGACAATGAAAATTAACCCACTAAGTATCTCTGCGTGCTGGTAAGCCATTGCTTGCGCAATAATACCGCCCATCGACCAACCACAAATTAAAGGTTTATTAAGATTCAATGCATTAATAAAATCTCTACAATCTAATGCGAGCCCCTCCATATCTTCAGTGTTATTTGAGTAGCTTTCTCCAACCAAGCGATTATCAGGTAAATAAAGCGTAAATTTATTTGCCAGAGTGTAAATAAATTCACTATTCCAATGTAGTAAATTTCCCGAATAACCAACTAACATAATTAATGCAGGACCTTTGCCTAGTGTTATATAGCCAATTTGCCCACTATCCGTCTGAATGGTTTTGTACTCGTGCTGCTGTAATGTCATTAGATTTCCTTGTGTATTAAAATTATCTCACGTTACATTTAGAAATAGGTATGGTTAATTTTAATTATTACTACTAGTGAATTTTGTGTAATGTATTTGCCATTCTAATAATTTTTTAATGCAAAAAGCCACTCAGATTGAACTGAGTGGCTTTGAGATAATTAAGCTAAGTTATTAAACTTAACTAAATATTACCAGCTTTTACGTTGTGAGTATCCACTACGGAAGCCACCGTCTGTTTTTGGTTTGTCTTCTTTTTCTTTAACAACCAAAGAACGGTTTTTATAACTTGTACCATTTAATGCACTAATGCATGTTTGTGCATCAGAAGTACTTTCCATGTCTACAAAGCCAAAACCTTTGCTTTGACCAGTATCTCTGTCACTAACAACTTTAGCAGTAACAACGCTACCGTGTTGTGCGAATAGATCTTGTAATTCTGAACTTGTAATGCTGTAATCTAAACCAGCTATGAAAATTGATTTTTGCATAGTAAATGCCTTTTAAAATAAATAAATAAGAATAAAACTGAATATTTGATGGCAAGATACTGTGAAAATAATTAAATTCTAGCTAGATATGATGTGCATTAAAGATTAAATTTTAAATGAGCTCAGATTATAGCATGCTAATTGTTGTCTGGTGGATTTATTTGAAATTAATTATTCATTTAGTAAACTTTGAATTCCAATTTCAAAGCGTAATGGCTTAATTAGTGGACTATAGCGTACAACTAATGAACCATCTCGGTTAATTAAGAATTTAGTAAAATTCCATTTGATGCTTGTCGAACCAAAAATTCCTTTGGCACGTTGTTTCAAATACTGATAAAGTGGATCGGTGTTTTGACCGTTGACTTGAACTTTATTCATCATCGGGAAACTGACCCCATAATTTAGACTACAAAATTGCTGAATTTGTTCTGCGTCTCCTGGCTCTTGATTGCCAAATTGATTACATGGAAACCCGAGAATTACTAGTCCTTGATCTTTATAGCGTTGGTACAGATCTTCTAATTCTGTGTATTGTGGAGTGAATCCACATTTACTGGCGGTATTTACAATTAGAATTACTTTGCCCCTAAGAGTAGATAAGTCTAATTCTTCATTATTTATAGTTTGAACTTTGAAATCATAAATTGAGGTTAGCATAGCGAGTCCTTTTATTGTGTGTTAAATCATTCTCAAATCTGTATATTAGTTTTATTCAAATATTAAATTGCGAGATGTATTTTCTGGCATTTAAAATAATAATTCAAGTTTATCTTAAGTAAAATGTTGAGTTTTTTGATTTAGTTTATTTTAAATTAACTTTAATTGAATTAATTTCATGACTTTTCTGGTAGTTAACTTTTCTATACCGATTCTTACAAGTGGTTCTTATATTTCTGTATAACTGTAATACAGTTTTGTCTATTGATAGTATCTTGATTTTTTGGTTAAGATATCGACCTTGAAAATAATGTCTACCAAAATATGTTTAATGTTTAGAGTGTCTTTTAATTTAAATATGGTTTTATTGATTGGTTTAATTTTGTAATCCACTAATTCTTTTTTTACGATCATCTTCATAGCGTTGGATACATTCATCAATGAAATTACAAAAAACTTGAACTTTACTGCTTTTATACTTTGATGGAGTAATCAAGTAATATTTTTGTTTGATAAATTCGTAGTCAGGTAAGATAGGAATCAAGTCCTGGTTCGTACCCAAGAAGAATTCATATTCTTCTAGTCCCATGATGAATTCTCCTGTGCGTAACAGAATCATTCCATTGGTTACATTGTTTAACGCAACTACACAGTTGTTTTCGGTTATGACAGTTTCTCCAGTGCTTTTATTGTAAAAGCTAATTGGTGAAGCTTCTTTTGGATCGTGGATATCTAAATATGAAATGACTCTACCTCTATTAATGTCTTCAAGATCTTTGGGAGCACCATATTTTTGAATATATTCCTTTGTCGCATACAAACGTATTTTGGTATTAAATAATGATTTGACAATTAAAGAGTCTTGGGTCGGAAAACTTAATGAAATAGCAATATCAAACCCTGTGTTGTACAAATTTGGTTCAGTTTGTCTGAGATTTAATTTTAGTTTGAGACCTGGATATTTCTGTAAAAACTCAGGCAGGTATGGTGTAATTAATTTCGTTGATAGATTGATTGGTAGTGTAACACGTAATTCACCTTCTACTTCTTGACTTTCCTTCATCAGGACATTTATTATTGACTCAATTTCTTTGTCTTTATTTTTGAAATAACTATAGACTTTATTGCCAAATTCGGTGATTTCTATACTATTTGCCGTGCTACGAACGAGTTTTCTATTAAACGATTCTTCCAGACTTTGGATTTGCCGCCTAATCGAAGGCTGTGAGATGCCAAGGAGCTTTGCGGTGACTGAGTAGCTATTGCTTTCAAAAACTTTAATAAAAGTAAATAATTCGTTATATAAAACCATGCGAAGAGACTTTAATAAAAATAATTAGATATGCTTTTTGAATATTAGCATAATAAATGGCACATCAACAATATCAAATTTTGTTATATCAAGATAAGAATAGGTTGTTGATTGTTATTTAATAAATTGTTAAAAATATTATTTAGATCTAACTATTTGATTTAAATCTGAAAATATCTATTTGGACTGAATCTGTATAGCTACATTATACGCGTTATATGGTGGTGGCTTAATTGTGTTTAGTGGGTGAACGAGTACGTGGATTGACCTATTTATGACGGTTATCATATTATATCGACCTCACATTTATGAGATGAGCTATATTAGTATATGATTAATCAAGGTTTGTAGTTAGGCAAATATTTATAAAATTAGTATAGGATAAATTATATGAGACGTATTTATACGTTAATAGCAATTATTTTGACAGCACCAATTTTTTGTGCTCATGCAGCGAGTACTTGGTCTTTTTCAAGTCAAGTATGTATTATTAATGAGACTGATAGTGTGCAAACTATGAAGGCGTATATTGATGATAAAAGTTACTATGCGCGTGGGCATAATGCAATTGATGCTTTTAGTGGCAAGACGATTAACCCAGGTACGAAGCTATGTGGTGAGATACGAATGATAAGTACTGGATCTCAGTATGTCTTTTTGTTATCGACCACAACTGGGCCGTTAACTCGGTTTTTTAACTACTTGGATGATGTGGATAGTACTTGGCATACTACAATGAATACAAGATATTTTAAATTATTAAATACTGATGAAGGTTTGAAACAATGTCATTATAATAGTTGTACAGAGTTTGCCATTATAAGTTAGATGTTAATTTTGTATTATTTTGCCTAATTAGTACTGTAGTTTAGGGTTAAAGGTTTATATCTGTTTATTGAGGCCTAAGATTTGTGTTCGTATTCAAAAAGATTGAACTTTATGGTACAATACGTACCGTAAATAAGTTAATTAGTGATTTCTTCTCAGCTTCTTGAATTTGTCTTCATGTTTTGTCTCGCTTAAGCTCTCATTTTAAACTTTTCTTGTCTAACAGCAGTAGATTTAATTGGTACAATTTGAAGGTGCATAAATCTGTGTTATTCTATATAACATTTGTTAAAAAAATACCAGACTTGCCTTGTTCAATGGTAATTGATTGTTGTACTATGGTACACCTTGTGAGCGAGTATTATTTTTTGTTTCTATGGTGCAGCGCACAGGCTTAATATATTGTATTGTTTAATATAAAATTATGAGATCGGTGGTTGGCTTATTTTACTACCTAATATTTTATTGTCATATAAAAAGAAAATATCTAGATATTTGTATACCGTCTAAGGTATATTATCTCGCTTTATTCATGAATTTTCTTGTATATCTATAGTAAATGTACTGTAGTGTTATTTTTTGTTTTATTATTATTTATTTCGTGTGGGAAATTATGTTAAGAAAAATAGTTGTTGGCCTGTTATCAATCACACCATTTATTTTAGTTACTGGGTGCAATAGTGGTAGTGTTCAATCTGCCAGTAATGACGTGGCTGTAAATACGGCTACTGCAATGTCTAATTCAGTTACGAGTTTAGCTGCTACAGATATTTCACCAAGTAGCAGTGAAGATTCTTGTCTAAAAGCAGTACTAGAGCAAACCCAAAATTCTAATAAATTAACTACAACAGTAACATTTAACAATACTTGTAATTACGATACTTATATTGGTGGATATAGAATAAATTTCACTTCAGAATATACGGATGATAGTAAGGCACAATTAGATCCAATTTCCTTTGCCTACTTAAATTCAAGTGGAAATACTCGCAGCTATACTTTAAAGCTTGTTGCGAATAGATATGCTTGTCCAAATAGTAGTGGCTCTTTTGAGAATCTAACTGGTGTGCTTGGTGCGCGCAAGGTTCAGGCTGGAACTAGCGTGGTTTTAAAAGGCATAACGACTTTGGCAAGTGGTAAGGTTTATGACCTTCCTTTGGCTAAAGCTAGCTTTAGAGTTCTAAGTCCAACTTCTGTCGCGCAAAATGAGTTGGGTACATCATTGTCTGATCCGGAATCTTTTAATTACGCGCTTTCAGAAAGTAATACGAATAAAGGAAATGACTCTCTACGAAATATTCCGTTGAATCAATATGGCCTAAAAACCATAATGATAACTAATCATCGTTGTACTGATGTTGAATCTGCTATTCCAACTTTGGTATTACCAAGTAAAGTGACGATTGATCGCTTGCGTACAACTTGTAAAATTGATGGTAGCCAACGCCTATTATCTGAGCAAAGTTGTCGTTTTGTATTGCGCTATGATCCACAAGCAAACGATATTATGCAAGCATATGAATCATTAGTTAACGTTGATGTGTATGCTAGAGCAGTTAATAATGGTCTGATTCTGCGTAGCAATGTCTTTAAAATTCCTTATAGCTCGCGAGGTAAAATATCTGGAGTACAAATTGTTAATGATAAACTTGTAGTTGTAGATAATCAGCCAAATGGCTTAAAAAATACTTCAATTGGCAGCTTTGGTTTGAAAACATACACAATTAGTAATTCATCTGGCCAAGCTGTGGAGTCTATCACATTATCTTATGCGCCAACTAGTTTGGGATTACCTGCTGGTTTAGCATATGATTCTACTCGTACTACTTGTAAATTAGATGGAACTCAGGCTCTGTCAGCAGGGCAAAGCTGTAATGTAGCTATTAAATACACTCCAAAAATGCAACAAGTTGAAGAAAGCGCAGTTTTTCAGGCGGTGGGATACTTAAGCAGTAGTAATAAATCTGTGGCTTATGTAAGTAATAAATCTGTGCTTGCATATTCAACTAGCGTAAATAATACTGCATCAATAATGCCAACTTCTACAGATTTCATTAGCGGTTTTGATATTGACGCCAATGTTACTGGATTAACCTTTAATAATTCTATTACGAGTATTCCAGCTGGATCATTTGGCTTAAAGGCATATTTAATTTCTAACGATACAGGGCAAAATATGTATAACGTGAATATTAATAATATCGCTGAGCTATCTGCACTTGCAACATTAAAAATTGATGAAACACGGAGTACCTGTAAATTTAATACGACATTGGCGTATAATAAATTTAGTTTAAAAGAAGGAAAAAGCTGTTTATTAGTGTTCAAATATTCGCCAACCACAACCAATACAGCTAATGTGAATTATAATTTGATTATATCGGGTTATGATGCAGCTGGAAGTAAAGTTGTAAGTGAGGCAACTATAGTACAAGCAACATCGAGATAATTCGTTGAAATTGCTCTTGAATTAAGGTGGGAATCAATTTAATTGAGTTCCCATTTTTTTACTTTATACGATTTATTAAATTGCTTCGATAGTAGTTTGTTGATCGCATAGGTTTGAGTGTCGTTACGTTAAACAATTTATAATAGTAATAGAGGTTAATTTGCTATAATGATTAGTTGTATCTAGTATTTCGACAGCAGTCAAATTTATGGTTATGCAATTGATGTTAGTTGCTAATCGGTTGTTTTAGTGATTTAATAGTGGGCAAATTTTTAGATAGTTAGATGTGTTAGTATATGTATATGCAAAAAAAATATCCCATGCGCTTATGTAATTTGTGGTTAATAAGTATTCTTGCATTGATTGGTGCCAGTTGTTCTTTTATACCACGCACTGTTTTGGATGCTGACTCTGGGAATATTATTGAGTCGACCACTACTAGTGGTAAATATAAAATCCATATTTATCCAATTGATGCTGCCGCAGTAGCACAAAATAATAAAGCTAACTATGTTTATACAGTTGGTGATCGAGATCAGTTAGTTATTTATGTGTGGGGGCATCCTGAGTTTAGCTCTCCACTGGGTACTTCTTTTACCGGTGATAAGAGCCCAATTCTGATGGATGGCGTTGATGATTCGAATGGTACAATTGCTTCACGAGATATTTTAGATAGTGGTTTATCTTCATATACGGTGGATGAACAAGGGAATATTTTTGTGCCACTCATTGGTATGGTTAAATTGTCGGGTAAGAGCATCAGTCAAGTTCGCGTAGATTTGAGTAAGCGTTTGGCTAAATATGTTGTAAATCCACAAGTCAGCGTCAGGATGGCTGCATACCGGAGTAAGCGTGTCTATGTTTTGGGTGAAGTTATGAAGCCTAATGTAGTGACCCTAAACGATGTGCCTTTAGATTTGGCTGGAGCTTTGAGTTTTGCAGGTTGGGTTAATTTGAGTTCTGCAGATGTTAAGAATATTTATATTCTACGACGTGTTTCTGATCAAGATATTACCGTTTATCGCCTCGATGTAACTACTCCAACTAGCTTACTCTTTGCCAATAGTTTTGCGTTACAGCCCGCTGACGTAGTATTTGTTACCACAGCTGGTTTAGCACAATTTAATCGCGTTATGAGTAATTTTGTTAATGCGGCTCAGGCGATTTGGTTTACCGCGAACATTGTACCTGTTGGTACCGTAATCATTCCACAATGATAGGTTTGTCATGAAAAAAGATTATGTACGTGAAGTCGGTTTAGCGACCTTAGCTAAGAGTGTTAAGATTAACTTTAAGTTAATTTTATTGGTGTTAGTTCCGTTCATGATGATTGCTGTGACATTGATTGTAATTAAAAATAAGCGGCAAGTTAGTAAATTTACGACCATGGGTGTGATTCAAATTAACAACGTAAATCCTCTGACATACTCTGATTTGCCATCATTAGAACAAAATAGCGATACTTCGAATGGCACGATCAATACTTCAGGATTATCTACGAATAGTGAAACTATTGTCTCACTTTTGACCACCGATTTTATTCTTAATGATATTATTGTTGAAAACCACTTTGATATTGATGTGCAACTATTGAAAGGTGATGGTTTTTTAGATAATCTAAAAGCTTCTTTTGGCTCTGGGTCTACCCAAGTTTACCCGAGTATTTCAAAGTTTGATGTTTCACATAAATATTATAACCATAAATTAAAATTGGTTTTTACGTCACCAACCCAATATGTTTTATATGATAATTTTGCCAAAATTGCAGACGGTGTGATTGGGCAACAACTGGTGAGCAAAGATATCACTTTATTGATTGATTCATATTCTGGTAGTCCAAAACAAAAATTTGTCATAACCAAAAATTCTGTTGATGCGGTAATTGCTAACTTGGTCAAGCAAATTAAGGTTGAGCCAGTAGTTGTCATGAAGAAAAGTTCGCAAAGTGATACTGGAATAATTAATATCTCAATTACTGATATTAATCCAGTGCGTCAAGCGCTGTTAATTAACGATATTATTGAAGAAGTCAAAACTAAATCTTGGGAACGACAACGGCAAAACTTAAAACAATCAATTGAATTTATTGAAAATCAAACGGTGAGAGCAAAAAGAGCCATGGATATGGCACAAGAGTCATTAGTTGCCTTTCAATCTGCACATAATATTATCAATCTTGATGATCAGGCCAAAAATGATCTAACGACTGTGACTGATTTGGATTTAAGAATGCTCGATAAGCAAATTACGATTGATCAATATAAGGCTTCCTATACTGCTGATCATCCATTGATGATTGGTTTACGTAAGCAACGAGATCTGCTAAAGACGAAACGTGATGAGATGTATGCGGATTTAATGACTTTGCCGGTTAACCAAGCGACCTTTGCAACTTTGAAAAATAATTTAGATGTAAATCAGCAATTATATTTATTATTATTAAATAAAGAACAGAATCTGAAAATTAAATATTCAGGAATAACTAGCCCCGTAGACGTTTTGACGTATGCTAGTAGTGACGTAGCGCCAATTATTGTGCCTTTGTCTGCAAAAGTAATTGCCTCAAGTCTAGCCGGGATTTTGATGATTGAGATATTTTTTGTGCTGTGGTTTACGGTTTGGATGACGGGTGATCCTTACTTATTGCCGCATTTAATTGATAGTAAATTATTGGCAATAGTGCCACATTTGCGTAATAAGCAAAAAGGAATTGATTATCGTCATCCCGGATTTAACGTTATTAATGCCTACTTTTTAAGAAAGCTGGCGGAAAGTAGAAAGTCCAATTTCTGTTGTAACTTCGGTAGTATTAATCGTGGAAGTGGAAAAACATTTATTATTGATGCCATTAGTAATTATTTTACGCGCCGTGATAAGCGAGTGTTGCATATTACATTTGGTAGCAGTCATGAGTTTATGTCATTGAATGAGATTGATCAGCATCTTGATGAGGATTTAGGTTTTTCTGATTCGTGCCTTAAAAAGGTAAATTTGAAGATTAGCATTCAAAATTCGATGGATATTATCAGTTTTAAACAGTTACTGCGCCGTGTAAATAATTTTGATTTTGTTTTTATTGAGTCATGGGCGATTTTAGATTCGCAGGTGTTTATGAATATGTCCAAATTAGTTAATGAAAATATTATTATTAGCGAGCCAGGTGATACACCAGGATTGATTAAATTAATGGCAGATGGGTTTTCTAATTTAGATATCAGTGTTTCACGAATAATCTATAACCATCCGAAAAAACCATTATTAAATTCAGTTTACTCGATAAATAAAGTTGATTAAGGTTATTTATGAAAATTGTATTAATTTATCGCAATCGAGTTGAAGGTGCTAATAGTATTGAGGAATTATTTGATACTTTGGCAGAAGAGCTACAAAAAAAATTTATCGTGATTAAATATCAAATGGGGGCATTAGCTAATTTGCCACTTGATATTTTAAATTTACGCAAATTGAATCCAGATATTTATCATATAACTGGTGATGTCCATTATGTGGCATGTTTTTTACCGAAACGTAAAACTATGCTAACCATTCATGATATCCATTATTATAATTATACGATGCGTGGTCTTAAAAAATTAATTTATAAATGGTTGTACTTAACCTTACCATTGCGTTCAATTAGTTGCTTATCAACAATTTCGGCGGCAACTAAACAAGTATTGGATCAACAGTTTAATGTAAGAATTCCTATTCACGTAATTAACAATTGCTATAATAAAACTCTGTTTGTGGCTAAAGCCAAAGAATTTAACTCAGTTGAACCTGTAATTTTACATTTAGGGACGAAAGCTAATAAGAATCTGCCAAATTTAATTGCGGCGTTAAAAGGTCTTCAATGTAGATTAGTAATTATTGGTCGCCTAAATGAAGAGCAGTTGAAATTATTGGCAGATAGCCAGATTAATTATACTAATCAATTGAATTTAACGTTGCTAGAGATTTATAATAATTACGTTCAAGCCGATTTAGTTGCATTTGCCTCGCTTTCAGAGGGGTTCGGTTTACCAATTATAGAGGCCCAAGCTGTTGGTCGCCCAGTAATCACCTCCAATTTTGCGCCAATGTGTGATGTGGCTGGAAATGCTGCATGTCTGATTGATCCGTATTCTGTTGATGATATTCGCTCAGGAATTGTAAAAATTATTCTTGATAAAAATTATCGCGAGCAATTGATTGAGAAGGGGTTTGAAAATGTTCAACGTTATTCACCACATAGCACAGCTAAGCACTATGCAGAGTTGTATTTAGGTATGTTGGAGTAAGTAAAATTAGTAATAATTCTAAAATTGAACATCGTTTATTAAAAACCACATCGGTATCTTTTTTATCAACCGCTTTGTCAATTATTATTCAATTAATTAGTGTTCCAATTTGCTTGCGTTATTGGGGTAAAACTACCTATGGCACGTGGCTCGCCTTGTCTGCAGCATACACTATTTTACGGACTGTTGATGGTGGATTCACTGCATTTATTGGTAACAAATTGAATATGTTATATCATAAAGATCAGCAAGAAATGCGTCGAGTTTTAGCATCCGCGGTCTGGGGCGTAATTTTACTGGGTAGCTTACAAATTGTGATTGTGCTTGGGCTTTATTTTACTAATAGTATGAGCTTAATTATGGGAAGCGCAGTTAGCCAGATTAGCGCGAGTCAAACTATTTTTGGTCTGATGGTAATGAGCCTAACTTGGATTTTGAGCGGTTCATATATTGGGATGTTGCATCGATTTTTAATTCCTAATGGTATGTTGTACCAGCTGCTTTGGTGGGTAATGTTGCTGCAAGTTTCGCAAAGTTTATCGATTATGCTTGCCGCATATTTTCAGTTTAGCGTATTTAATGCTGCACTGTTTTTTGCATTTGCGCAGGCGGCGGTTTATATTAGCTCTGCGTTTTATATTAAATGGAGATTACCGCAGTTTTATCCATGGTTATCTGGTGCTAAGTTAAAAATTGGAATACGCGAGATTATTAATTCTTTCCCAATGACGGTTAATGGCGCAGTTCAACAGGCAGGGAATAGTGGCGTAGTGGTCCTTGTTTCTGCTGTCTTGGGCGCTGCAGTAATTCCGATTTATTCAACTATGCGAACTTTGAGTAATTTATGGACGACAGTTACCAATATTGTTACAGCACCATTGCTACCTGATATTGTGCGCTTTCATGCAACTAAAGAACCGCGCAAATTTATCATGGTGCATAAAACGCATATATTATTGATGAGTGTTATTATTAATTTATCAATTATGCTCGCATATCCATTAATTGATACGGTTTATTTATATTGGACACGTGATAAATTGCCAATTGATCATCGTTTAATCTGTCTACTATTGGCTTCTGTTTCAGTATTTGCATTAAATTCACTATTCAATACGTTTTTAACTGGGCTAAATAATGGTCGTTATTTGGTGGTTATGGGGGTACTTCGAGGTTTATTTGTATTATTAGCTGGATATTTTTTATTGCCAATTTTTGGTTTAAGCGGAATTGGTATGGCTATTTTATTGGCTGAGATATTATTGATGGCAGCAAATACGTATATTTTTATTTATGGAGAACTCCAATCAATTGGAGCTGATCGTGAAAAAATGTTTGCTTGGTATGATATTTTATGCTTTGCTTCAGTGCTGTGCTTTTTATTGCTCAATGTGCTGATTGTGCATTTGAGTATAATTTATTATGTAATAAGTTTAGGTTTATTATTGATTGGCATGGTTTATGCTTGGATTAATTTAGATCTTGAAATTAAATCTAGAGTTTTACGGATGCTTAGATTAGCGCGTTGATGTATGTAAAAGTTTAATTTAGGAAAGTATTGATGAAAACTGTTTTGGTGATTGGTAAATTTAGCACGGAAAGTTTTGGTATGCACATTGCTGAAACTTTAAATGATCTTGGATACCAAGTATTACGTTTTATGCCTGGCTGTAATGCTCCACAGGGTGGAAATATCTTTGTACATCGGATGAACCAAGCGCGTCGGGTGTTGTATGACGCAACCAATGGAATTCCACGGATGCGCGTTAAACGCATGAAAGAATTATGGTCGTTAGTTAAAGGACACAAAGTTGATTATGTTATAGTTTGTCATGATTTCTTACAGCCAGCAGAAGTACAGCATTTAAAAGATTTAACTCAGGCTAAAATAAGTATGTGGTTTCCTGATGCGCTAGTTAATTTCGGTAAAGGTTATTTTATGAATGCGGCATATGATGGGTTATTTTTTAAAGATCCATTTATTGTTAAAGCCTTATTAAATGTGCCACAAAGCCCAGTTTATTATATGCCAGAATGCTTCAACCCTAAACGTCACAAACTGGCAGAGGATAGTATAATTGCTGATGAGTACAAATGCGATATAACCACGGCTGGAAATGCGCATTCATGGCGAGTAGCTTTTTATCAACACCTTAAAAACTATAATGTGAAAATTTGGGGCCCACCAGCGCCATTATGGATGCCAGTTGCAACTACCAAGCAAATGTTTCAAAATAAAATGGTATTTAATAGTGATAAAGCTCAAGCCTTTCTTGGTGCGAAAATTGTATTAAATAATTTGCACTATGGTGAAATATGGGGGTTAAATGTCCGTACCTTTGAAGCTGCGGGAATTGGCGCATTTCAAATGGTAGATTGGCGTCCTGGGCTTGAGCAATTATTTAAAGATGGTGAGGAAATTATTAGCTTTAAAAATATGAGTGAATTGCCAGCGCAAATTGATTATTGGTTGAATAATCCAATTGAGCGTGAAAAAATTGCGTTAGCTGGCAAAGAACGAGCTTTGAGTGAACATACTTATGAATTGCGCCTAAAGTTGATTCTTGCTACGTTGGATCAACAAGCGCAAGGTTTTCCAGTGCCTGTGATTTAAAAGTATTTGTGAATAATTATGCCTGTAGCAAGTAAAGTTTCAATTTCAGTACCAATGGCAGCAACCATTGCCGTGACTGCAGCAGGAACCGTTTATTATTCTGGTGCTGCGGGCTTTATTGAATATTCAGAATCATTGATTATTTTGACCTTAATGTTATTAATTTATTTGGCGTTGGAAGTTGTGCGCTTATATCGTTTTGATAATCGGCGTTTTTTATTAAATCCAGCTTTTTTGTGTGCTGTGATGACATTGGGGCTGTATTATGGAGTTACCAATACTTTATATTACTTGCCTGTTGAGAAAGTTGCCGCAGTTGGAATTAAACCAATCGTTACTGATGCGATGACCAAGCTTGAGTTTATTGCAATTATTGCTGCGGCTGGTATGTGGGTTGGTTACTGGGCTAAAACTTCGCAAAAAATGATTGATTCTAATTATGCGCAGCGTATGATTAAGCGTTATTTTACACATGATGCTGAATTAAAAGATGCGGCAATTATTGTTTTAGTCGGTGTTGGATTATTCAGTCGACTCTTGCAACTTTATATGGGGGTATATGGTTATTCAGGTAGCTATGATGCATTTATTAAAGCTGCTGCTTATACTCAATATTTTAACCTTGGTGGTTATTTTGGTAAAATTGCTCTAATTGTCATTGCATTGCAATATTATGCTAAACCACCGTCGTTAAAAACGCGCCTGTGGTTTTTCTTTGTGGTTTTTTTGGAAGTATTTTTTGGTGGGTTTTTAACTGGATTTAAGAAGATGGTTATTTTACCATTTATTGTGATTATCTTAAGTCAATATTCGCGGACAGGTCGAGTAAATATTATTTGGGTGTTGTTAATTGTGATCAGTATGAATTTAGCTTACCCCATTATTGAACGTTTTCGTGCGATTCGTAATTCAATGGAAGATCATTTCCCTAGTACTTCGTTAGTTGACATCACACAAATGATGTTTTTTCCAACTGAAGAGCAATTAAGTAGTGCTTCTTATGACGATGATGAAGACGATGGTACTCCGACGTATTTAAAGGTAATGTCACGGACTAGTATGTTGCAAATTGGTTCGCTTGGGGTGTCTTTTTATGATGATCGAGATGAAATGCCAGAAGGTAGTCCACATGTCATTACAGAAGTGTTGCTTTCACCGTTATATTCTTGGATTCCGCGCTTTATTTGGTCGGGTAAAACCTTACAAAATCTTGGGCTATGGTATACGCAGGTCGTAATGGATTTAAAATATTCTTTTTCTTCGACTGCTATGGGAATTTTGACATATTTGTATATTGGTGGGGGATATTTGTTGGTATTAATTGGGTTTATGTTTGTGGGGAGCATGCAGCGTTTAGCGGTTGGTATAACGCAACCATGGCAAACCAGTGCTGGATCACTAGTTGCGATGAGTACAGTGGTGATGATTTCGTCGATTGCTGAATTAAACATGGATGCTTTGGTGGTGTTGTTAGTACGGATGGTACCAATTGTAGTGTGGTTACAATCTGTTATGTATAAACATAACGCGGCTAATCCAGAATTAAATGGTGGAATTAACAATGAAGGTGATATTTAATGAATAAACTTTATGCAACAATTCATTCAATTGCCGATGAGGCAAAAGGTCCTTCATATTCAGTGCGTCGTTTATATGAAGAAATGAATAATCAGGGAAATCAAGTTATTTTAGTTGATGCCGATTATCAAGCTGATGTTGCTGTGCCATCTTTTTCCAAGAGCTTTGCTCCTGGTTTTGGTCCTGCTAAGTTGGGGCGTTCGCCCCAAATGGCAAAATATTTGCAACAACAAGCTGCAGCTGGAGAAATTAAGCTGTTGCATAATCATGGGTTGTGGATGATGCCGAATGTTTATCCTGGTTGGGTAGCTCGTAAGTATGACATTCCTTTAATTACTTCGCCACGTGGGGTATTTGCCAAAGCGGCTTGGGAAAGTGGCTCAAAGATTAAGCAATTATTTTGGCCATTATTACAACGGCCATCTTTGGTGCCAACCGTGTGTTTTCATGCCACTGCGGAGTCTGAATATCTAGATATTCGTCGGATGGGATATACGCAGCCAGTGGCAATTATCCCGAATGGGATTGATTTGCCTCAAGGTTTTCAAAAGCAATCAGGTGAATTTAAAACTTTGCTTTTTTTGGGTAGAATTCACCCGATTAAAGGCTTGGTAATGTTGCTTGAAGCGTGGTCAGCACTTGAACAAAATTTTCCTGAATGGCAGCTAAAAATTGTTGGTCCAGATAATGTCGGGCATTTGCGTGAATTACAAGATTTGCAGCATAAATTAAATCTTCAACGAGTAATTTTTGCTGATGCGGTATATGAAGGTCAAAAGTGGCAAGAGTATCATAATGCAGATTTATTTGTATTACCGAGTTATAGTGAAAATTTTGCAATGTCTGTAGCTGAGGCGCTGGCTTGTGGTGTACCAGCTGTAGTTAGCAAAGGTGCCCCGTGGCAAGAGTTAGAGGCTTATCATGCTGGAGCTTGGGTCAATATTGATAGTAGTAGCTTTGCTAATTCATTGAAGCGCATGATGCAAAAATCATCGATTGAATTAGTTGAAATGGGTCAAAATGGGCGTAAATTAATGCAAGATAAGTATTCTTGGGTTATGGTTGCGACAATGATGGCTGAATTGTATAGTTGGGTGTTATACGGTGGTGTGACACCAAGATTTGTTCGATTAGATTAATAGGGATATGCAATTTTGAAAATAGTGGCAATTATATTAACTTTTAATGAAGAATTACATATTCAACGTTGTTTAGAGCGATTACAAGGTATTGTAAGTAATTTTCTGGTAATTGATAGCTTTTCAAGCGATAATACGGTGAAAATAGCTGAAAGTTATGGGGCTAAAGTTTTACAGCATAAATGGGTTAATTACGCAGAGCAGTTTAAGTGGGGAATGTCCCAAGTTGATAGTGATACAGACTGGATTATGCGAATTGATGCAGATGAATATTTATCGGATGCTTATGCGATCGATATTCACAATAAGTTAGCTAATTTACCAATTGAGGTGGCTGGCGTTTATTGTGGATTGCGGCGAATTTTTCAAGGTAAAATGATACGTTTTGGTGCAGTAAATATTAGCATGTTACGTTTATGGCGTTTTGGTAAAGGTACTATGGAGACGCGTTGGATGGATGAACATGTCAAATTGGATGGTAAAGCGATTCATTTTAGCGGTTATATTGTTGATCATAATTTAAATTCATTAGGTTGGTGGACAGCTAAGCATAATAGTTATTCTGCGCGGGAAGTAGTTGATATTTTGAATAAAGAATATCAGTTTTTAACTGTTGGAGTTAATAAATTAAATTTAAAATCGCCGTTTGGGATGAAACGCTGGTTAAAAGAAAATGTTTATGCCAAGCTACCGGGTGGTGTACGTGCATTTGCATATTTTTGTTATCGTTATTTCCTCGGCTTAGGATTTTTGGACGGTGCTGCAGGTTTATCTTTTCATTTCTTGCAAGGATTTTGGTATCGGTTTTTGGTCGATGCGAAGTTAGCAGAAGTGCGGCGTGTGATGATAGATGACAATTTATCTGTAACTGCCGCAATTGAGAAAGTATTGGAAATTAATGTTATCAACAGGTCTTAAGAGCATGATATTTACAGCATTAAATTATGTAAAATTAACAATGTGCTTGCTTGGTCTTACGATTGTTGCAATTTTATTTCTTGATAAGCCAAGCTCTTTATGGTTGCATGAGAATTTACAACACAGTGGTATTCACGCATCGTCTTTAAAAGGCGCTTCTTGGTTGTATGATACGGTCACTTCTGAGCTTTCGTTGGTACTTTTTGTTGTGGTTGTTCTCATTTTTGGAGTGTTAGATCGTCGTGAGTTCTCTAGTAAGAAGCAGTTGTTAGCGTTAATAGTTTATCAAGTATTTTGTTTGTTGTGCCTTAATTACATCAAAAGTTTGCTTAAGTATTTTTTTGGGCGTTGTGTCCCTGATGTTTGCTTTTTGCCTTGGTATATAGATCAAAGTAATCAATACGGTTTCGCTTGGTTAAGTAAGGTTAGCGGTTTTGCTAGTTTTCCATCTGGGCATTGTACTTTTATGAGTTTTTGTCTGTTTTGGGTGATTGCGTTACACTCGCGATTGAAGGTAATGATTGGTAGCCTGTTTGGGTTATTGTTTGGTGGCTTGGTATTATTTAATTATCACTTTCTTGGTGATTGTTTGGCAGGTAGTGCATTGGGAATTTTTTCTGCTGGTTGTAGTTATTGGCTATGGTGCCGCGCTTTGCAGCCTAATGGATTCAATATAAATTTATAAATGATTTAATAGTAATAATTGATAGTTTTAATGAGGGGTTAATGTGTTTAAAGATAAAGTTTTATTAATTACAGGTGGTACAGGGTCATTTGGTAACGCTGTCTTAAAGCGTTTTTTGAATATGGATGTTGGTGAAATCCGTATTTTCAGCCGTGATGAAAAAAAGCAAGATGATATGCGTAAAGCTTTCAACCATCCGAAGCTAAAGTTTTATATCGGTGATGTGCGCGATATGCAAAGCGTGATGAATGTTTGCCGTGGTGTGGATTTTATTTTTCATGCTGCAGCTCTAAAACAAGTTCCATCATGTGAGTTTTATCCACTTGAAGCGGTTAAGACGAATGTATTAGGTACGGAGAATGTTCTTGAAGCTGCAATTCAATGTGGTGTGAGCCGTGTGGTATGTTTAAGTACTGATAAAGCAGTTTATCCGATTAACGCAATGGGTATATCCAAAGCTATGATGGAAAAAATTATGGTAGCTAAATCACGTAATTTAGATAGCGATAAAATTATTATTTGTGGAACACGTTATGGCAATGTTATGGCATCGCGCGGTTCGGTGATTCCATTGTTTGTAAGCCAAGTTCGCGCTAAAAAACCAATTACAATCACTGATCCAAATATGACGCGCTTTATGATGACTTTGGATAGTGCGGTTGATTTGGTGATTTTTGCTTTTGAACATGGTCAAAATGGTGATATTTTTGTTCAGAAAGCCCCAGCTTCTACTGTTGCAGATATTGCGCAAAGTGTGATTGAACTATTAAATAGCCCTGATCATGAAATAAAAGTGATTGGCACTCGTCAGGGTGAGAAAGTTTCTGAAGCATTATTAAGTCGTGAAGAAGTTATGTGCGCTATTGATCTGGGCGATTATTTCCGTGTTCCATCAGATATTCGTGAGCATAATTATGATAAATATTACGATCGTGGTGATGCACGAGTTACCGAATTTGAGGACTATAATTCGCATAATACCAATCGGTTAAATTTAGCTGAAACAAAACAACTCTTGGCGGGGCTTGACTGCTTGCAAGATCGTCGTGCTGCTAGAAAATCTTAAACAAAGGCTGAATCCATGAATATTTTAATTACTGGTGCGAATGGTTTTGTTGGAAAAAATTTATCGGTACGTCTAAAGGAGTTAGGTTCTCATAACATTTTGTCCTATACTAAGGAACAATCATTAACTGAGTTAGAGCAACTCGTGGCTACGAGTGATTTTATTTTTCATTTGGCTGGAGTCAATCGTCCACAAAATCCAATTGAGTTTACACAAGGCAATGCTGAATTAACCGAGAATTTATGCGCATTGGTGGCTAAATCTGGACGTGATATTCCAATTGTAATTAGTTCTTCCACTCAGGCTGAGTTGGATAATCCTTATGGTATAAGTAAGCTTTCGGCAGAGGAATCTTTATTAAAGCTGAACCGTGAACAGCAAAATACGGTGTATATTTATCGTCTACCGAATGTATTTGGTAAGTGGAGTAGAGCTAACTATAACTCAGCGGTAGCTACTTTTTGTCATAACATTGCACATGATTTACCAATTAAAATTAATGATCCATTGGCTAAATTAAATTTGGTTTACATTGATGATGTAGTAGCATCTTTTGTGGATTTACTAGCTTTGCGTGATGATAATGCTGAAATTTACCAAAATGTAGCTCCAATTTATCAAACTACGGTTGGTGAGCTCGCTGATATTATTGAAAGCTTTAAAGATAGCATCGTGAGTGGGATTACGCCACGGGTTGGGACTGGTTTGGTACGTGCATTGTATTCGACATATTTATCTTTTTTACCATTAGCTAAATTTTCTTATCCGTTGGTTAAACATGAAGATCCACGTGGTTCCTTTGTTGAAATGTTAAAAACACCTGATTGTGGTCAGTTTTCGTTTTTTACTGCACATCCTGGAATTACTCGTGGTGGACATTATCATCATACTAAAACAGAAAAATTTCTGGTGATTAAAGGTAAAGCTAAATACCGTTTTCGTCAGATTGTCACTGATGAATATTATGAATTAGATGCTGATGGAAACAATCCTGTTGTAGTGGAAACTATTCCTGGCTGGTCACATGATATCACTAATATCGGTGATGATGAATTGGTAGTTATGTTGTGGGCAAATGAGATTTTTGATCGTGAAAAACCTGATACGATTGGTTTTAAGGTAAATTGAAATGAAAAAATTAAAAGTAGTAACCGTAGTTGGAACTCGTCCAGAAATTATTCGCCTGTCACGAGTTATGGCAAAATTAGACCAAGCTTGTGAACATATTATTGTCCATACTGGGCAAAATTATGATTATGAATTAAATGAAATATTTTTTAAAGATTTAGGCGTGCGTAGCCCAGATGTATTTCTAAATGCTAGTGGTAGTAATGCAGCGGAAACCATTGGGAATGTAATTATTGCCGTGGATAAGGTTTTGGCAGATGCTAAACCTGATGCGCTATTAATTCTTGGTGATACCAATAGTTGCTTGGCGGCAATTCCAGCTAAACGTCGTAAAGTGCCAATTTTCCATATGGAAGCTGGGAATCGTTGTTTCGATATGCGCGTACCTGAAGAAATTAATCGTCGGATTGTAGATCACACGGCTGATGTAAATATGACTTATAGTTCAATTGCGCGTGAATATTTATTGCGTGAAGGTTTGCCAGCGGATTTAGTAATTAAAACTGGGAGCCCGATGTTTGAAGTATTGAACCATTATCAGCTGCAAATTGATGCTTCTGATGTTTTATCGCGGATGAATTTGCAGGAAAACAAGTATTTTGTCGTAAGTATTCATCGTGAAGAAAATGTCGAATCAGAAAAGAATTTCTTGAATTTAGTCGAAATTTTGAATTCGATGGCTAAAAAATATGGTTATCCAATTATTGTTTCTACTCATCCGCGTACACGGAATCGAATTGAGAGTTTGGGTGTGGTATTTGATCCGTTGGTAAATTTATCCAAGCCATTGGGTTTCCATGATTATGTGAAATTACAAAAATCAGCTAAAGCCGTGCTCTCAGATAGTGGCACGATTAATGAGGAATCTTCAATTTTAAACTTTCCAGCTTTAAATATGCGTGAGGCAAGCGAACGTCCTGAGGGAATGGAAGAAGCTGCGGTAATGATGGTTGGCTTTAATTTTGAGCGAGTTATGCAAGGTTTAGCGATTCTAGAATCACAAACTCATGGTAGTGAACGATTATTTCGGCAGGTTGCTGATTACAGCATGCCAAATGTGGCGGATAAAGTTGTGCGGGTTATTCATAGTTATACTGATTATGTTAATCGGATTGTATGGAAAAAGTACTAGATTTGCTTTAGAATTAGATAATTAATGCTTGGGTGATAATTTATAAGAGGGGAAAATGATTTGAAAAAGACGTTATTGAATGCGACATTATTCACCATGTTGGCGTATTTTATGAGTGGTTGCCACAATTTGGGGAACTCTCCATCTGAAAATAATTCAACCGTGATGGAACAGAATCAGCTTAATTTGATACTTAGTAAATCAGTTAAAGAATGGACTGTTTGTGATGGTGTTACGGACGATAGTAAGGGATTAGCCAAAGCATTTGCTGCTGCAAAAAATGGCGCGTTTACTTTGGATATTGATTGTCCACTTTATTTTCATGTTGGTATGGATATTGCGCGCCCGATCTTTATTGATAGCGGTACTAGCGTTAACTTTAAGGGAAATGGTTTAATTATTGTTGATAATGTCTTAGTTCCTGCTTTTGTAATTGCAAACTCTTCAAATATTAACTTATCTAATTGGAGGATTAAGTACGTTGGCGGAATACCGATAAATGAACGTACAGGTGGTTATTATAATGATGGATTATGGGTTCCAGCCAGTGAGAGAGATCCGACTGGAGTATTTTTTACTCTTTACACACTTAAAGATTGGCTATTGAAAAATAGAAATATTAGCATGGCAAAAGCTCTTATACCTTTGTGGACTGGGTTTTTAGACCCAGCCGCAATTTTTTATTTAAGAGGTGATACCTCGAATGTCAAAATAAGTAATATGACATTATTTGTGGATGAATCAACTGGTGCAGATAAATTTATACCAATTGCATTTTCTCTAAATCCTGGTGAAACCAATAATCAAATCCTGAGTGATGTTGCTCCGCTATCTAAACCTTACATTGAAGTTCCACATGATATAAGCTTTGAAAATATCAGTCTTGATGGTTATTATTTTGGGTGGCATGGTTCAGGGCAAAATATAACGATTAAAGACACTAACGCATTTCGATATAGTGATCTTCAGGATGCTAGGGGTAGCAATATTGGCGGAATTAATCTGTGGTTTCCGCCACCGCATTTGTTTTATTTTAATACTCAGCCTAATTGGGATCATTCTTTAGATAATGATAAATTTATTATTGATACTACCGTTGACTATGGAATACGGTTGGGCATGGCACGAGATAAAGGTGGTAATAATCCTATTTCAGGACATGCGGTGTCATTAAAAATGCAGGGTAATAATAGTTTGGTTAATAACTATACGTCTCATCGTCCGGATGGATTTATGGACGTAATGTCTTCTAATTTCTTGACTGTAAGAGATGTGACGGCAAGTTATGATTCATCATTTATTAATTATACATTGTCAGCATTACGCTTTACACAAAATGGTAATCATAACATTAAGTTTGAAAACATTTCTTTGAGCGATAATGCTTTGTTTACTTATATTCATCCAATTAATGGTAGTGATGATGAAAGTAATACGAATATTAGTTTTATCAACGCTAGAATAAACCTTAGAAATTGGGGGGAGCCTAAGCCACCAATGTTTAGCCCTACAGTCAAAGGAACAATTCCATATTTTGGCGGCACAGGTCATCGCTTTGATTTTAGCACCACTTATAATGGTATGCTTCAAACTGCAGATATAGCTGTTTACAACCCAGATTATGTAAGCTATGGTAACAATAACTTACGAGATATTTTAGTTGGTAAATTTGGCTTGCGCACATATGATATAAAGAATAACACCTCTGGAACTCTTTATGGTTTGACATTTCCATCCATATGGAGTTTACCATCTGGTATGACTTATGATGATACCAGAACAACGTGTAATTTAAATAATCAGACGGTTTTAGTTCCAAATGCATCTTGTCAGGTTGTTTTTAAATATCAGCCATTGGTTAAAGGTGTTAATAGCTACTTTATTTTGAAGATTTATGGTAATGATAGTTTTTATAAAACTCTTAGTAGCGATAATATCTATGTCCCTTATTCTTCTCAATATTAATAGATTTACTTTTATGTTATTGATTTATCTATTCTTGAGTGACTCGTATCATACGTACATTATTTATATGGAGACTTTAAATAAGAATGCAAAATTTAATTGAGCATAAGCCTATTTTATATCGTTCAGATATTGATGGATTAAGGTCTCTGGCCGTTACAATAGTAATTTTGTTTCATATTTGGCCACATAGCTTAACTGGTGGATTTATAGGTGTTGACGTTTTTTTTGTTATCTCAGGATTTCTAATTACTTCAATTATTAATAAAGAATTACAGGCAGGTACGTTTACATTTAAATTATTTTACACTCGTAGAATTAAACGTATTTTACCAGTTTTTTATGCAATGGTCTTTTTTACTTCGTTGGCAGCATACTTTTTACTGCTACCAAATTTTTATTTGAAGTTTGTGGAAACAGCTGTCAGCGCAAGCATGTATTTATCTAATGTTTATTTTTCAAAAACTAGCGATTATTTTGCCTTAGATTCAAGTGCATATCCTTTGTTGCATACATGGTCTTTATCTGTGGAAGAACAGTACTATGTTTTTTGGCCTTTGGTTCTTGTTTTGTTAAATCTATGGAGAAGGAAGTCAAAGTGGATTAATTTATTAATCATTGGAACACTGTTTATTGCATCCTATTTATTTTCAATTTATTCAATTCAGCATAACAGTAGTCTTGGGTACTATTCTATTTTTTCTCGAGCATTTGAATTAATGGTTGGTTCAATTTTAGCCTTATTTATTGCTCAGAAGCCAAACGTTTTGAGTGAATTTTCGATTAAGGTAAAATGGATTGTAGTTAATTTAATTGCTTTGATTGGGATGTGCTTAATTTTTATCTCTTCATATTATTTAAATGAAAAAATGGCTTTTCCTGGTTATATTGCAATTCTTCCTACTTTAGGAGCTGCATTTATTATTTATGCAGGGGCGATGTCGCATCATAGTTTAATAAATAGATTTATTGGAAATAAGTGTTTTGTTGCAGTTGGATTAATTTCATATTCGATGTATCTATGGCATTGGCCATTATTGGCGTATTGGCATTATTTGAACCCAGAGGCAAAAAGTGTGCCTTTATTAATTGGGTTGTTTATTATATTAATGACATTATTACTTTCTTCATTGAGCTATTTCTTTATTGAATTACCAATCAAGAAAAAACGTTATAGTTTTAAATCGGCATTTATTCAATTTCAGTTAGTGCCGTTATTGATCATATTATCTATAGCTTGGGGTGTAATTAAAGGAAAGGGCTTATCAGATCGCTTAAGTAGTACTGCTCAATTACAAAATATGTATTTATCTAAAGATTATTGTCATAATGTGATTCATGGAGAATGTATCTTCGGCGATGTGAAGCAGCGTCCAACAAAAGTTATTTTATTTGGTGACTCTCATGCAGGTTCATTATCTCCATTTTGGAATAAAATTGCAAATAATCAAGGAGTTAGTATAAAAATTATTACTAGTGATTCTTGTTATCCGCTACTAGATACAGTGAATTCATTACCATCATCTGAGCCCACATTATTCTCAAAGAAAATTTGTTCAAATCAAATCAAATATATTTCTGAACATGTTTTTGATTATGATGTTTTTATTCTGGCCGCTGAGTGGAGTCGTTATGAAAGTGGTGGTAAGATGGTGCCTTCTAAGTTTATTTTTGATTCTGAACTTAGAAATACACTGGCATTTTTAAAGATGCATAATAAAAAAGTAATTATTATGGGCGATGTACCATTTGATTCAAATAATCTTATTGATAGCATGATAAGGAATAGCATTTTGCCTTGGCATCAAAAAGAGGATGAGATATTACACCTAGATAGTGGTGCTGTTATCAATGATCGTATTAAAACAATATCAGAGAGTTATTCAGATGCTTATTTTTTTGATATGACTAAATTAATATCACAAATCAGGTCATTTCCTTATGAAAATGGGATTTTATTATACAAAGATAGTGATCATTTAAATCAATATGGATCTGAACTTCTGGCTCAGTATTATTTGGCAGATAAAAATTTATTTAATATAGGCGCTTTATTTGAGTCACATTAGTGAGTTTATTAAGTAGAAAATTTAATGGTTTGTTTTAAAATTATATGCAGATGATGTACAGTACCATATTCTTCACAATATTAAATTGTTTTTGGCTAAATTAGAGGAAGTGTGTTGAGAAAATTAAGTAGTTGTATCTTAGGTCTGTGCCTGGCTGGGTTTTTGATTGATGGTTATGCCTCTGATATTGTAGCTCCATCAATATCTACGACTAAGTCATCTGCTCAATATAAAAAACCTATTCGTTCCATAAAAGAATGGACTAAATGTAATGGCATAGATGATGACGGAATAGGGCTAAGACGCGCTATTTTGGCTGCACGCGGTGGAGCCTTTACTTTGAATGTTGATTGTCCAGTGTCTTTTCATGTTGGAATGGATATTGCCAAGCCAATTTTTATTGATAATGGTACAACGATACAGTTTAGTGGTAATGGTTTAATTACTGTAGATAATGTTTTAGTTCCTGCGTTCGTAATTGCCAATTCTTTAAATATTAAGTTGCTTGATTGGAAAATTAAATATACTGGTAGTATGGTGGTCAATGAAAACACTGGTGGTTATTATGATAATAATAAATGGATTCCTGTAACTTACCGTGCACCTGCGGCACAAATGTTTTATATTACCTTGAGTAATTGGTTAAAAGAAAACCGTAATATAAATTACGCACGTGGAGTGAACACTATTTCAACTGGTTACTTAGATCCGTCGGCAATTTTCTTCATTAAAGGCGATACTTCGAATGTCGTGATTAAGGATATGCAATTATCTGCTGCTGCGAATGCTAAACCTAATAAGTTTATTCCAATTGCATTTTCATTGAATCCAGGTGAAGCAAATAATCAATCATTTACTGCACCAGCAGCATTTAAAAAACCAATCTTGAATGTACCACATAATATAACTTTTGATGGAATTAAGCTTGATGGGTACTACTTCGGTTGGCATGGTTCAGGGCAAAATATTACAATTAAAAACGTAGTAGCTGAGCGTTATAGCGATTTGGAGGATGGTAATGGTGGAAACATTGGTGGCGTTGGTTTTTGGTTCCCACCACCACATCTATTTTACTTTAACACACCGCTGACTTGGGATTCTTCGTTGCTAAATAATAAATTTTTAATCAGTAATGTTAAGGATAATGGTGTACGCAAAGGGCTTGCGCGAGATAAGGGTAAAGGTGCACCAATTAGCGGGCATGCGGTATCACTAAAAATTCAGGCAAATAACAGTCTGGTGGAGAATTATACTTCATTGCGTCCAGATGGATTTATGGATGTATTATCTTCCACTAATTTGACGGTGAAAAATGTTACCGCAAGTTATGATTCTTCTTTTATTAATTATACCTTACCGATGTTGCGCTTTACGCAAAAAGGTAACCATAATATTACTTTTGAAAATATTGCATTAAGGGATAATGCCTTGATGACAAATATGCATCCCGTGCGCGGTTCTGATGATGAAAGTAATACTAATATTCGTTTTATTAAGACAACAGTTCAGTTAAATAATTGGAGTGAAGCTAAGTCCCCAATGTATAGTCCAACTGTTAAAGGGACAGTGCCGTATTTTGGCGGTAAGGGTAATTCTTTTGATATTAAAACCAGCTATATTGGTATGTTGAAAAATCAATTAGGTTTGAGTGTTTCTGATCCAGAGTCAGTTAATTATGGAAATAATTCATTGAGTAAAATCGCAGTTGGTTCTTTTGGATTACGTACGTATTTGATTACTAATACAGGTGCTGTTAAGTTGCATACTATGACATTTCCAGCGGTAGCGAATTTGCCAAATGGTATGACGTATGATACGCGTAGTACCTGTAATTTATTGGGTAAGACTTCTTTGGCGTCTGGCATTTCGTGTCAATTGGTTTTTAGATATACTCCGACGATTACAGAAATTAACGCCAATTATATTTTTAAGATATCCGCTAAAGATGAACAAGGTAAAGTAGTGAAGAGCAGGGATGTTTATGTGCCATATTCTTCGCGTTAAAGACGACATGCTATTTATAGTGCAATAATTAATTATCAATTTTCTCCATTGTTTTGTATTATTGTCCTTATTTTATGGTTTATAATCATGGGTAGCCATAATTTGTAGTTTTTTTGCATGCGTTATCGTTTTAAAATGTAAATGTATTGGTTGATAAAGGTTTTTATGAACGTTTTATTTATTTTCTCGCGTCATTCTAGCGATCCACACGATTCAACATTGACTAAAGATATTTCAGATGAGTTTGCTCGTCAGGGTGCAAATGTGTATGTCATGACGATGTTAGAAAAGCGTAACGGTCGTGAAACAACGCTAAATATAGAAAATGGTTACCATGTATTACGCGTTAGTACGGGAAATTATTTTAATACTAGTACTAAACGTGAGAAAGTTTTAACCATCTTAACCTTGCCTGGTAAGTTTGTTTCTGCTGCAAAAAAGCATTTAGGAAATATTAAATTTGATTTAATTGTGGCACATACTCCATTTATGTCAAGTAGCAAAATTATCACTCCATTAAGAAAATTCTTTGCATGTCCCGCACATTTAATTCTTTGGGATATTTTTCCTCAAAATGCTTGGGATATTGGTATTATTCGGAATCGCTTAATTTTCAATTATTTTAAAGCTTCTGAAATAAAAATGCTGTTGGCATATAATCAAATTTGGTGTATGTCAGATGGAAATGTAAAGTTTATGCGTGAACATTATCCTGAATTAGCGAATGTTAAAATTGATTGCTTATATAATAGTGCCAAAATAGTTCCATTGCCAGTTATAAATAGAGAGCAATTTCGTGCTAAATTTGGTTATTCTGATACTGATGTGGTTGCCATCTTTGGTGGTAACATGGGTGTTCCACAGCGTTTAGAGAATGTGTTGGCCCTAGCCAAAATGGCGCAAGATAATAATTTATCAGCAAAAATTTTGTTTGTAGGTAGTGGCACTCAAATGCATATTTTATCTGAGTTAGCAGCTGAACTAAAGTTAGAAAATGTTCAATTTATCGAGCAATTGCCACGTGATGAGTATCAAAATATTGTAATGGCATCAGATATTGCATTAGTTAGCCTTGACCAGCGATTTACAGTGCCAAATTTCCCGTCTAAAACTACGGATTATTGTAAATTAAGTTTACCTATTTTGGCTAGTTTAGATGATTGTTCAGCAAGCGACTATGGTGACTTTTTGGTTAATATTGCGCAGTGCGGAAGGTTTGCAAAAGCAGGGGATACTCAGGCACTTTTCAATGAGTTTTTAAGTTTGTATAATAACGTTGAGTTAAGGCGTGAGCTTGGTGCGAACGGACGTAAGTTTTATGAGCAGGAGCTTGGTGTTGGTAATGCATATCGTAAAATAGCTCTTTCCTTATAAAGTAATCCTTAACAATTCGAAGTAATAATTTGTAAAATTTTGTAGAAGTCTAAATTTATTTTATTTGAAACATCTGGCTAATTATTTAAAATATTGATCGTTTAATGTGTGGTTGTATTATTTGGAGAGATTATGCGAACGTTAGTGATTGTTTCTCATCCCAACCTAGATTCCTCGGTGGCGAATAATGTGATAATTGATCATTTGAAGAAATCTAGTTCATTAATTAAGATTCGTCATCTGGATTCATTATATCTTGATTATAAGATTGATGTTATTGCAGAGCAGGCTGAGTTATTATTAGCTGATACCATAGTTTTTCAATTTCCATTTTATTGGTATTCATCACCAGCAATGTTAAAACATTGGCTCGACCAAGTTTTGACATTTAATTTTGCTTATGGTCCACAAGGTGATAAACTCAAGGGTAAGAATTTATTAATTTCTACCACGATTGGTGGTCCACAATCATCTTATCAGCCGCTAGGATATAATCATTTCCAAGTTACTGAATTATTGCGTCCTTTTGAACAAACTGCGTATTTAACTGGCATGAATTATTTATCGCCAATTTTTACTCATGGCTGCGTGTATATTCCTGGTGTGTACAATACCAAAGAGGAAGTTGAGGAGCGTGCCCATACTCATGCTAAGAGAGTTTTAGAATTTTTGGCTGAACTATCTAAGGAATCGTTATAAATTGATAGAACCAAGTTATTTAAACTAAATATTGCCAAATATGCTAAGAATATGGCATAATAACTCCCTCATCTTAAGGGACATTAGCTCAGTTGGTTAGAGCACCGGACTCATAATCCGTTGGTCGTTGGTTCAAGTCCAACATGTCCCACCATCATTTCTACAAGTTCTTCATAAAATTTAAAAATTAATCGTTTATGAATAAAATTATTTTAACTGCGGTCCACAGTAAATAATGATCATTCTAAATTGTTAATGCACTTTACTGGATTAGGTAAAATTTGTTCAGGTTTTTCTGTTTTTATTACCGATCTAAATAGATTATACCTTAGCATTAAAAAAATAATAGGTTTTTATTTCTGATAATCATTATTCTGGTATGCTACAATTTCATTCAGTAATTTTTATACGTTAGTTTTACTCAAGGTTGATGTAATTGTAGTGAATAAATTCATTTAAAAGGATTATCATAATGAAAAAAGTTGGCATTATTATTTCTTCTGTGCGGGAGTCCCGTATAGGAGAGTCAGTAGCAAATCATATCGCGAGTCTTGCAACCAAAGAGAAAGATTTTCAGTATCACATAATTGATTTGAAGGCAATTAATCTGCCATTATTAAATGAACCATATCCAGCTGCAATGGGCAATTATCAATACTTACATACGAAAGAATGGTCAAAGCTTATTAGTAGCTATGATGGATTTATTCTTGTAACGGCTGAATATAATCATGGATATCCAGCAGCAATAAAAAATGCATTAGATTACTTATATACAGAATGGCACAATAAGCCCATGGCGTTTGTCGGTTATGGTTATAGTGCTAATGGAGCTCGTGCAATTGAGCAGCTTCGCCAAGTGGTTGCGTATCTACAGTTGAAACCATTATGGAAAGATGTTGTTATTAATTTGGGAACTAACTCTAAAGATGGTATTTTTCAATCTAGCGAGAATATTGACAAGCAACTTAACGGTATGATTTTTGACCTTGAAAGCTCTTTTGGATAATAACTTATGTTACCTAGTAAGTATGCAAGCTGTGTAAAATCATGTTGTTTATTTACTTTAGGTATCCATGGACATATCTTTGATTTGAGCAAGCTATTTTTGAGTGTGTCAAAACATGCACTTTAATAGTTACAAAGACTTGAAATATAAAATAACTCCTATAGAAAATCTTTAACCATTGTATAACCTTAGATATTAGTAATATCGTATGCATTATTACCCAGTTTTATGCTAAAATTTGCCCAAAAATATTTAAATATCTGTAGGAGTAAGAATGCAAGATGGGCAAATAAAAAAGCTGCTGGGAGCTTTAGTAATTTTCATTTTAACCGCTTGTAGTAATAGCGGTGGTATTTCTTCCAATAGCGATCAAAACGGAGGAGCTGGCTCTACCAGTCTGAGTGTAACAGCTCCAGATCAATATCCTGCAGGAGTCGCGACAACTGCGTATTTAACTATTAGTAATAACTCCACTGCGTCAGCGAATAACCTAGTTTATAGCGTTCCAAGTGCAAGCAATAATACTGGTGCAGTTATTAGCGTTAATAGCGATAGTGCAAATTCATGCCGTAATCTTTCGGCTGCAGCAAGTTGTATACTAAAAGTAAACATTGATTCAAATTCTCATCCAGGAAGTTTCGCAGTTACAGCAACTTCTGCCAATCAAACTAATGCAACGTTAATTAGTAAAATTAAATCCGCTATTGGGTTAAACTCTGAAGCCATCGTGCTTAAAACTAATATCGGTTTAACAACAATCCCGACAAATACTCAAACTGGTGCTAATGGAATTAGTTTTCTCTATTCATCAATGATTGCTCCCGAATCAAGTGGACCAACACAGTTATCTGTAGTTGCGGTGGTTAACCAAAACGCAGGGAGTAATTTTAATACGATTAATCTAACAACTGCTAATGGCACTCCGCTGGATTTTAGTGTCTTATCTGGAAACAGTGGTAGTGGTTTAACTAATTTAAGCCCAGGATCAATTGTTACATTTGTTTTAAGTATCCCAGCTGGAGCTTCAACTCCATATTCATTTTACGCACAAACAATGGATAATGGTACACTGGTCAGCCAAAGTAATACCGCAAATCAAATAAATATTGGATCTTCTACCAAAGGAGTCTTAACTGTTCAACCCACTGGGTTTACATTTTCAGCATCTGAAAATTATCTTACCCAAATTATCACATATACTAACACAGGTAACGCTACAATAAGTAATTTATCAGTGCAAACACCAATAGCACCGATTTCAATAATAGCAAATGATTGTCAAGCTTCTCTTGAAGTTGGAAGAAGTTGTATTGTAGTTCTAAATTCTAGCGCTACAACTGGCACTAGTGGATCTGGATCTCTTGTTGCTACCTACAATGGTGGAAGCTCAGTAATCAGTCAATATAATTATTCTGGAGCAACACCTACTCCAACACCAGTTCCACAAGCTGGTATTTCATTAAGTGCAATAAATAACTTCAGCTTTTCAGCCAACACAACTAATGGTCATCAATCTACCCAAGTAACAATCGTGAATACGGGGAACACAAGCGAAGCCAATTTTATTTTTAATTTTAATCCTAATCAATATTTCTCAATCTCACGTCTAGGTAATGATACTTGTCAGGTTAATAATGGCACAATCACTTCGGTGCTAAATGTTGGAGAAAGCTGTACTCTTACTATGAGTTATGATAATTCAACATTTGGGGCAGGACTTACAACCTTGACGGTTAATTATGATTATAATGGAAGCTCACAATCTTCAACTACAAACACGCTTGCTTATCAAACTACTCAAGCAGGAGCAACTCTAAGTATAAGCCCTTCTTCATATAATTTTGGTGGAATTATTGCGAACAATAGTGAAAGTAAAACTCAAACCTTTACTTTGACAAATACTGGTCAGGTTAATATAACTAGTATTACTTTCCAGAGTATGTCTGGCGATAGTAGTTTTTTTAGCTTAGATTCAAGTGGTAGCGGTGGGTGCTCTACAGCAACTCCACTGGCTAATGGGAGAAGTTGTACATTTAAAGTTAAGTTTGGACCAACTTCGACGGTAAAAGATATCGTGTCAGCATCATTGCCGATAGCATATTCTTTTGTTGGGGGATCATCATCTGCCAGTTTATCATTAAGTGGATATTCACGTACTACCACATCAGCAAATATTGAGCTTTATAATGTTAGTTCTAGCATTAGTATCGGCAATGGTGAGTCGGCTAATAGCGCCTATCAAGTTGATGACAGCACCGCAGCAAATTCAACAATTGTGCTTAGTTATAAAAATAATGGGCTGACTGATGCTTCAAATTTTGCTATTAGTAGTGCTCCAAATGGTTACATTATTGACAATAGTAGTAGTACTTGCGGTAGCAGTATTACAACATTACAAGCTAATGGAGCTAATAGTTGTGTTGTAGTGATCAAGCCAACCACTTATACTGTTGGAGCATTAAATGTTAACTTAAGTAGTAGTTTGGCAGGAAGTTGGACTGATGAGCATGGCAGCGTAAATAGTAAGACAATTTTATGGAGTACAAGTAATGGTACGCAGAACACAATTTATGTCAACATTTTTGCCTCTTCTCAAGTAACTGCGACAATGAGCAGTAGCTCCTCGGGAACTCCCACTATTACGCAAGTAGAAACAGGAGAGACATTTTACATTGTACTTAATCTTACCGGCGGATACAATGTTAATACAACTTATACTATATCTGCTCCAATAGGATTTACTCCTAGGACCAGCAATTGTAATATAACAAGTAGTAACCCACAGTGTTACGTAGCAATAACATCTCCATCCGTCGCCTCAACTTCAAATACAGTAAGTATAGCAACTAGTGGTGGTGTTATTACAACTCCAACATCGTTTACTTTTAACGTGGTATCGCCAACGATATATGCTTATTTATCAACAGGTACTTCAGGGATATTCCAATGTACAGTATCAGACTTAAATGGTTCTTTAACTAACTGTATTAAAGGCATTAATCCAAATGGAATAAGCGGTACCATTGTATCACTTGCAATCGCTCCAACTGGTAACTATTTGTATACGTTAACCAATACTGGAAATTTAGCTACTGAGGTTGGTAGTTATTATGCATGTAATCTTGGCACTACTGGACAATATGAAAGTACAAATTGTGGACAGAAGAGTTTCCCTGCATATGGGAATATTGCTTTTGCGCCGACTCTAGGTACAACGTATGCTTATTTAGCAGGGCAACCAGCCGCCTCTAATGGCAATGAGCCGAATTATTGTACAATACTACAAGAGTCATCCTTATTTTGTAATGTACGAAGTAACTATCCAACGCAAACATCGCGCACTCTGAGTAGCATGTTGGTAAACGATAGTAGTTATGTCTATATCAGCTCGGTAACAGACTCAAAGGTATATGTATGTGATGTGACAAATAGCGCAGGATACACGGGCTCTAATTGCCCAAGTGCAAGTGGTGCTACGGCAATTAAAACGCAGACAATTAGCAATATTACCCTTGGTTCAGATTATTATGCATATATTGTGAATCAGTCATCATCAGAATTACAATATTGTAAAATAACAGCAAGTGGTGCTGGTAAAGGCAGCTTTGAAGGTAACACCTGTACAACTGCAGATCCATATTCCTATTTAAGTACTGTATCGAACTCAACCAAAATTGCAACTACCAATATAAATGGTCAACCATATTTGTATGCGTTTGGAGACTCCGCAGGTTCTGTATCAGTGTGTAGTATACGTACTACCACCGAGACTATTGGACCTGATACCTTTAATAAAGGAGAACTCTCTGGATGTGTTGACTATACGATAACCCCAAATATTACAACAACTGTTGGCTCAATGGCTTTTGGTAGCTTTTGAGATAATAAATGGATAATATAAATACATTGTAGGAAAAATTAAGTTAAAAGTTAGTTATTTTAAGAGACGACTTCTTTGAATTAATTCTAGTTTTAGTGTAAAACTATTCCTCTGCGTAACGTAATTAATTATGTTACGCAGTAAGTAAATTTAGTAATTGGTTAAACTATTTCACTTATATTTTGTATCTTTGCTGTTTTTTATATTGTTAATCTATACGTGGTGATAAATTAAAGATTTTTCTTCTGCCATAAATCATAAATTTTATTGGCAGCTTCATAACATTGGTTTATCGAGCAAATTGGATTTGGTTGCTGTGTTGGAATAAGGCTATTTCCTGATTCATCGATGAGTGCGGCACATCCCAATTTTAATTCTTGTGTGACATAAGTTTTATGGCTGTCTAACATGGCGTGATGCGTATACAGAATAATAGAGCTTGTAGGAAGTAGGCTAATTGCTTGGCTTGCTGTAGAAATGGATTCTCCTGGTACGTAGAAAGAGCTATTTTTATTTAATAAAACGGCTCCCATTGCCGCAGATAATATACTAGGTTTTCCATATTCAAAATTATAAAATTGTATTTTAGATTTTGGTATGTTTTTGCTTAACTCTGCTAGAAAAATTTTGCTAATTGAGTCGATATCAGTAGTTTTATGTGCATTTGTTGATTGATTTGTTTTGGGATCTATTTTTCCAGTGCGCGGTCCATTAGTCACTAAAATAGTTTGTTTAGTTTGTGAGTAATGTTTTGCTATTACTTTTGCCAATTGAATCGCATCTTTTTCATCAAATAATTTCCATTTGCCATCTACATCTTGAGTATCCCCAGCTAACAAAACTACCGTATAAGCTTGATTTTTGTTAATTGTACTGGATTCATAAGCTTTCATTAAATCATTTCTTTGTAAGCTTGAGCACACGCCATTTACACCAAGTATCTGCACATGATTTTTTACGGCTGATTCTTGGATTAGTGGGGTAATGGAATATTGTGGAGCGACGATTAGATTGAATTTATCGTTATTGGAGAATGTCGGAAATAAATTATTCCACCATTGATGGGTCAGGAATACGCCGAATGTGCTCTTGGTCTTATTTTTGATGGCATGCCATTTATTTACACCATCGACACTTGAGAATAATGCAATCGAGTTCTTTTCTATGGGCATATTTGATTCATAAGTTTCAATTTGTTTAATGGTGATACCATGTTGTGCAAAATTCTGAACTATTGAATCTGCTGCACCTTGTAATTGATCGTTATCACCGAGATATGATTGATTTTTAAATAGATATAAATTAGTGCTTGCGAAGCAATTAAGCGTAGATGAGATTATTAGAATGCAATAGAGTTTTTTTAGCATGTACGATTTCCTTGATGTCTTTTATGCCGCGAGATTTTAACATAAATAATCAACTGATGTTATTTTGTCATGGTGTTGGTATCAATAAATTGCATTGACTAATGAATTTTATTCATGGTTAAACACGTTAATTGGAGCATATAGTCGGATTTGTTTTTCATGATATAATCGCTTCTTTATACACGATTATAGTGAACTAATTATTTTATTTGATATTATTCACTAATAGTAAATGCTATTATTGATAGTATGTAATAGAAGTAATTGAAATCATAACTTTATTTTTTATGTGAGTGTTAAATGACAACAAAGCAAAATCAAAACAACTTAGTTTGGTTAGATATGGAAATGACTGGACTTGATCCGAATAAAAATGTTGTGATTGAGGTTGCTGTGGTTATTACTGATAGTGAGTTAAATATTTTGGCCGAGTCTCCAAGTTATGCAATTAGCCAGCCTGCCGAAGAACTTGCTAAAATGGATAAATGGAATGTTAGCACTCATACTCGCTCGGGATTATTGGAACGTATTGCAACATCAGGTATTGATTTAGCAGAAGCGGAAAAGCAAATATTAAAATTGCTTAAAAAACACGTTGCGAAGGGAAGCTCTCCACTGTGTGGTAACACAATTCACCAAGATCGTAAATTTATGGTGCTATATATGCCTGTGTTGGAAGCATATTTACATTATCGCAACATTGATGTGAGTAGTATTAAAGAATTAGCGCGACGTTGGAACCCCAGCATTTATGATGGATTTAAAAAGCACAATAAACATGAAGCGCTGGCGGATATTCATGAATCAATTGAGGAATTAAAATACTACCGCCAACATTTATGGAGACCGAATGAAGCTTCTGGTGAGTAATTCAATTCAAGAAGCAAATTAATAGAGTAATTAATCCCAAGTTAACTAGAATTAAGCCGCCATCGTAGCGGCTAAAATTTATTTTAGGCTGTATATAACTTCGCTCTTGATTTAAACCACGATTGTACATGCTGATGCTTAAATTATGTGCATAGCGAGCTGCTGCAATTAAAAGTGGCAAGAGTATTTTGGGTGATAAATATCTTTTGTTAAAACGCATTTTGTACGCTAACTGAATTCTTTGAAACTCATTGGCTAAATATTCAAAAGCATTAAATACCGCTAATAGCGAAAAGCCGATTTTTACTGATAGTATCTTACGCTGCATTAAGTTTAGCAGTACACTTTCTTTGGGCATGTGTAACATGAAGCCAAATGAGATTAATGCGAGACTATATAAGCGTAAAGTTAGGTTTATACTATGTTGCAAGTGTAGTTGTGTTGGATTTGCAGAATTAATTTCAGAGATATTTGACGTTGGCACAAACCAGTAACTACTGATAAACATTGCCGCTAAGGCAGGTACCAAAATCAAGCTGAATAAACCTAATTTTTTCCATTTTAAATTTGGATTTAGAAGGAGTAAGTTACAGAGCATTAAAAGTAGTGTGAGTAAATATCCATTTGAGTTATTTAAATTAAAGATACCCGCGATGCCAATGAGTGCAAAAATTAAAAATAAAAATGGATGCAGTTTATTTTTTAACATGGTGTAAGCTCTCCATTTTTTAACTCGTAAACCTTTTGGCTAATTGCATTTACAAAATTTAAGTCATGACTAATTATAATGAAGCTTATGCCATTCATAGCCAATTGATTAATGCATTCTATTAAGCGGAGTTTGTTGGCATAATCCTGACCAAAACTTGGTTCATCAAGTAGAATTAACTCAGGCTGGTGATTAAGGGCGATTGCCAAAGATAAGCGCCGCTTTTGACCTTCTGACAGCGTGAACGGGTTTTGATTGGCTTGAGGAGTTAGATTAAACGCATCTAGAATTTGTGCTTGGTGATTAACTTCTTCTGTAACGCGATTAAATACAAAGTGAGTTTCTGGGTTTTGCCACAGTAGACTAATTTCTGCCCATAACTGGCTTTTTTTCAATTTATTAATATCTTTTTTATGCCAATAAATCATTTGCTGGTTAGGAAATATTCCTGCGATTAATTTGAGTAAAGTAGATTTGCCAGTACCATTTTTCCCTAAGATGCTGATTACTTCTCCCTGATATACCTCTAAGTTAATTTTATCCAGTAGATTTTGCTCTGCTTTATACGAGTATCTCAAGTCTTTGATTTTAAGAATTGGATTTTGTGTATCCACACTTCTTTGGTGCTTACATTGCTGATCAGGAAGTTGTTCTAGCCAATTGATTTGCTCTGGGGTTTGCGCAATAATATTACCATTTTCATCAATATAAAGACTACGATTAATGAGGTATTGTAGGTAATGTAGATTATGTTCAATAATGATTACAGTTTTGTTTTGAATATATTCAGCAATGATTTGCATAATTTGCTGGGCAGAATATGGATCAAGAAATGCAGTTGGTTCATCCAATAATAAAACTTCTGGATCAAGAAGCAAAATGGCTAATAAGTTTATTTTTTGTTTTTCACCACCAGATAGGCTATTTACTCTGCGATTTAGTAATGTCTGAATTGCAAATTTTTCTGCGATGGTGGTAATTTTAGCATGAATATTTTTTGCTGAAAAACCTTGATTTTCAAGTCCAAAAGCTAATTCAGCATAAACATCTGGGCAAATTAATTGACTATCTGGATTTTGTTGGAGATAACCTATTTTTAGGAGATCTTGCTCAGTTAATTCAGTTATTTCACGACCATGAAATTTGATTTCTCCACTTAAATTCCCAGCAATTAAGTGTGGAATTAATCCTTTTAGTGCGGCAAGCAAGGTTGATTTCCCTGAGCCAGATGCACCTTGTAAAAGGATACACTCGCCAGCTTCTACCGTGAAAGTTCCGTTTAAATTAATTTGTTGTGAACTAAATGGATAGCTAAATTTGAAATCATGAATGTGATAAATGCTCATAGCTATTGTTGACTAATGCGAAATTGGTTTAAAACTCCAGCGGCAGCCAATCGATTAGCTAAATAACGTGAAAACAGCCCACCTAATAATGCGCCAGAAATCATGTTGCAGCAAAGATTTAAGGCATTAAAACTAAAACTAAATGATCCATATCCGTACCAAAAATAAGTAATTACGTAACCTCCAATTGCCGAAAATATACCAGCAACTGCACAATTGAGTTTTGTCCATACTTTATAGCGTGTTGCCAAAAATAGTAATTCAACTGGCAATCCTTGCGCTAATCCAGAAAATAAAGCAGATATTCCCCATTGTGAAATCATTCCTTCAACTGTTGCGGCAATTGTTTCACCTAATATTGCGCTTCCTGGTTTGCGGATTATATAAGCAAAGAAAATTCCTCCCATATGCCAAAACCCTTCTAATAATCCACTGAGCCCAAAAGTCTTCAAAATTGGCGATAAAATGTCGTAAGCAAAAGAATATACCCACCAAGCAATTCCCATTGCAGTTGCCATGATAGCAATAAATACTGTTTCGCTAAGATTTAGTTGATTTTTCATGTAAAATTTCCTTATAAGTTTTCAAAATTGCTTATAAGGGAGTAGGGCGGTAATTGATGGTTAAATCAAGTTTGTTGGCACTCTCCCTTGCGCAGGTACTAACCTGATCAGGTTTAAAGGGTATTTCTCAGCTAATTTTTATTAAATTAGCACCCCCGGTGAATTGAGGATTTAATTCTAACATAAATTGAATGGACATATTTTAAATATTGAGTCAGAAGCGATTTAATATTCGCGTAAATATTCCGAGTATTTATATGGTTTATGGTACAATACCTGCCTTGTCAAAGCATCCGTAGCTCAGTTGGATAGAGTGTCAGTTTCCGAAACTGAAGGTCACAGGTTCGATTCCTGTCGGGTGCACCAATATTCTTCTTACATTCTCCACGAATTTATTTTTTTAATTTAAATTTGGCTGTTTTTTCACTCTGCTTTTCTTCCAAATTCCAACTTAATTTGGCACAATTTATAGTGCGATATCTCGCTTTAATCGTCAATTTAATTGTAAATTCAGCTTTTCATAAAATGTATCAATAAGTTATGCATCTAATTAAAACTATTCTTCTATTCTAAGGCCAAGTGAGTTTTTTCCTCGAGCAATGCATAGTCAATAGTTGGCAGTTATTAATAATCATGTCATCTCAAATAAAGTCTGCCGTTGCTTTTAGTTAGCATCACTATGTAGTGAACAAATAAATATAAATTACTGAATATTTTGTAGTTGGTGTAGCAAATTGCTGCGAAAATATTAATGCGGTAAGTTACTTTTATTTTAACCTAGCGTCTGATATTTTAAATATAAATGAAGAATAACAGATGCTTACAGCGTTACGTGAATAAGATGTGGTTTTGAATTAAGGTTGTGATTTATTTTTACAGTTGTTAAAATGCGTACCTCTTATGAATAAATATAAACAATTATGGCTCAAGATACGTGTTGGATAAGTTACAAATTAAATTATCTTGCTTTAATTATGTCGAGAGTTATGCCATTAATATTGATTGCATCAATTGGTTTATGGTCGTGAAAATTACAGCAGATTAATTAATTTGGCATACCATGATCAAATTAGCTAGTTAATATGAGTTTATATCTATATTTCAAAATGGTTGGTTTACTTTGTGGTTGAATTTTAAAAAATTAATTGTAGTTTATTAACTGTTTAAATTAGGTTTATTAAAAAGGTTTTCTTGTGAAGTTATATTATAAAAAATATTTTTTTTGGTTGTATATGTCAATGCTTGCACTATTGTCAAGTTGTAATGGAGTGTGTGGTGGTTCTTGTTCGAACAAATCTAATTTAAAATCAATAACAGTATATTCATTGAATGGAGTTACCGGTGTAATTACTGGTCAGAATATTTCCGTAACCATGCCATATGGAACTGATCTGACAGCTTTGGTTGCTACATTTACAACAACTGGAACAAGTGTGACAGTAAATGGAGTAATGCAGACGAGTAAAACAACACCAAATGATTTCACAAGTCCAGTAGTTTATACCGTAACAGCTGCAGATGGCACTACATATACATATGCCGTGACGGTAACAATTGCATCAAGTTCGGCAAAAGCGATAACTACGTTTTCATTACCAAGTTTAAATGGCCCAGTAAATGCCCTTATAAGTGGGCAGAGTATATCTGTAACCATGCCGTATGGAACTGATCTTAAAGCTTTGGTTGCTACATTTACCACAACAGGAACAAGTGTGACAGTAAGTGGATTAATACAGATAAGTGAAACAACTCCAAATAACTTCACCGCTCCAATAATCTACACTGTAACGGCAGCGGATGGCACTACAGATACTTATACAGTAACAGTAACTGTAGCTTCAAGTTCGGCAAAAGCAATAACTGCGTTTTCATTACCAAGCTTAAATGGTACGGTAAATGCCATCATAAATGGGCAAAATATCTTGTTAACAATGCCATCTGGAACAAGTAAAGAATTTCTTTCATCTTTGATCGCCACATTTACAACTACTGGGGCCAGCGTGGCGGTAAATGGAGCAATCCAGACTAGTGAAACAACCCCAAATAATTTTACAGTTCCTGTAATTTACACTGTGACGGCTGCGGATGGTACTACAGATACTTATACAGTAACGGTATCTGTAACACCAAGTTCGGCAAAAGCAATAACTTCATATTCACTGAATGGGACGACTGGTGTCATTACTGGGCAGAATATATCCGTAATTAGGCCGTATGGAAGTGATGTTACAGCGTTGAAAGCTACATTTATAACAACTGGAGCTAGTGTTATGGTAAATGGAATAATTCAGACCAACGAAATAACCCCAAATGATTTTACAAGTCCAGTGATCTATACTGTAATCGCTGCGGACGGTACTACAAATGCTTATACGGTGACGGTAACTGTACCGTCGGTACCATTTGTGGCATATTACCCGAACGGCTGCACATTAGGCGTAGATTGTGACTGTGTACAGGATACGGCAACACACGATGTATGGACAGTAACAACCAGTGTAAATCGTCAGTGTTATAATAGTTTAATGGATGAAAATGGAACTTGTCCTAGTTCTGCTTTTCCACCACCGAGCGTAGCTGGTTATATTCCAGCGTTAAATAATGGTAGTACCTGTGGATTTACGGATAATGGTTGGGATTTACCGTCACAAACACAGCTACAAACAATGGCAAATTATGTCTCCAGTCAGCCAGATGGCTCAAAGGGTAATTGGTTTAATACGATGGGCTTTAGCGGGATTGAGAATTTAGGTGTTTACTTTGGTCAATGTGATGGAAACAACTGCACATTACCATCTGGTGATGGCGGTGGTGTGTGGATCATGGACATGAACAATGGCATTGTAGATGGAACTAAACAGGTTTATACCAGTCCTTATTCTTCTGGCTGGGGTGTTCATTCAGGACAATGATGTTTTGATAATTTGGTCCTCGAGTGTTTTCAAGACCCAGAGTAAGGTGTTGCAAATACGCAGCACATTCTTTGGGTTGATTGAATATTTGGGCTTTATGCATTAATTTTAACATCTATTGAACGAAAGTAGTTGTAATAAATAGTTTCAAGATGTATAATAGCTCCCGTTGGTACTTAAAGTTTTTTGAATTTTTATGCGTTAATATCAAATTAATACAGTATTTGCGAATAATGGTAATGTTTTTATTGTGTATGTAAGGTTCTCATTATTTAGTACAATTGTTGTATGTATTTGTACTAACGTGTCAGTACAATTGCTTATAAAGTACAGAAATTTATTTAATAGATTTCTATACTAAGCAATAAATGCATCACTGAGTAGATAAAAGTCACGAAAACAGTTAATGATTTACATTAATTATACTTTAAGTTTCTAGTATTGACTAGTTAAGTTTTTTATAAGGGACAGATTATTTTATTACTAAATAATATTATTCAGACCGCTGAGGCAAGTATTTTTGTAGAAGTTATTCAATTTATTTTCTCAAAATATGAGTCTTGTGGTCATGCTGGTGTAGTTAAGTTGGAAATGCTTAATCACACCATGAAGAGTATTAATTTGGTATTAAATAAGGTTAAACAAAATTTATTGATAAAATTATCAATATGTCAGCAGAAAATATATTTTTCTGGGTTTAGATCTTATCCTATGACTTATTACAAAATTACTTCATCTGAGTTAAGGCTCGTTATCAATGGTTTCAAAAATTTAACTTATTTAAAATTTGAGACACACGACGATAACGTAGACATGCTTATTTAACGTTGTTGTTAAATTACTTGTTTTTAAATAGCTTTATCCAAAGTATTTTTATTACACCAATTACTTTCTTAGTTATTAACTAATTAGGCATGCGTTATTTTATATCTTTTAATAACGATATTCTTCTTGGACGAAAGTAATTACGGTGTGTAATTTAGCGCGTTGCCCATGGCAAAAATATATAACTTTTTCTTATCTGTGTTTTATCAATAATATAGAAGTTCAATTATTATTGGTAAATAACTATTCTATAGTATTTTCTATGGATGTGATTTTTGTAATTGAGGATTTAATATAATGGCACTTTTTTTCCCATCAACAACTAATGAAACTAAAATTAATGCATCCAGCAATCAAATCGGTATTTCTGTTGGTGATAGTATGTCAATTTCTGCTGGTAATTCTTTTAGTATTGCTGGTGGGAGTAGTTCCAGTATTAAGCTTGGCCCTTCAACTAGCTTCAGTATTGGTTCAGCAGTCAATATCAATATTGATTCTAGCATCTCTTATACTTATGGTTTTAGCGCATCATATGGTGGAGCAACTAGTGCAATGAGTACAACGAGCACTGCTAAAGCGATTGATTCATATGAAATACAAGCTGGTGTTTTTACAGCAGTTAAACAAGCTGCTTTGTCTGAACGGGCACAAGTTCTTACTATGCTTTCCGCCACCATCGCCTCAATGGGGGTAATTGCGTTAGCGGTAGTAAATGGATTATCTAGGCCGATGTTTGTCGCGGATACCTCAGACCCATCAAATCCTGATGCGGTTGTGGATGATGGTAATAAATTAAGTGCGGCATGTTCAATTGCAATAACTACAACGACGGTTTTTATTTTGCAGTGGGCACTAACTTATATTTTAGCTAGGTCTTCTGGCTTTAGTGCTGTAACGAGTATGTTATTTAATAATACTGGAATTAGCGCTTCAGTGCAAACTAGTGAGGCCAAGACCAAAAATGCAATGTTAGCAAGAACGGTTCCTTCTGTAGAAACAATTATGTTTGCATCTCAAGGTGATAATCCAGTGCTTACTCATCGAGTAAATCGGGCACCTCTAGGGGGTATTTCCCCTGAATCTAGCGAGTTAGTGTTACAGCCAGATAGTGTTAGCATAAATTCAATGACTAAGGGTGCAGGTGGTGTGATGACAAAAAATACACAGATTAAGCTTGATCCAGTAGCGCAACAAATTTCATTTTTTGCTGACTCTGTTGCTGCTCAGTCCCTAGGAAATATGAGTATTGGGCAAAATACAGCAATAACTAATCCCAATGGCACAACGACGTTATCTAGCTTTGATGGTGGGATTCTTAATAATGCAATTTTGAAGTTAAACGGACAGGAGAGCGCTATATTGAGCTGTACCGATGGTACTCCTGTAGGGACTGGCTCTGTGGTGGCAAGCCCAACTGCGGTTAATATTGGAGTTTCTAAGCTAAATGGAGGCAGTGCTGTTTTTGATTCATCTGGCTCGACTATTAGTGGTGCTGCGGTTAAGATAATGGGGACTACGATTGATATTGGTGGTGCGATTACGGTTATAGGGGGTCCTGGACAACAGCCTAATGTTCAATTAAGTTCAGTTTTGACTGATATAACCGAAGCTAAAACAGGTCAAGCGCAATTAATGGCACAAATAAGGCAGTTGGAAGCTCAGATGTTGGGGTTAAAGATATCTATGGAGGCTTCAATGTCTGCAGCGATTGTTGAGAGAGAGTTGCTAACTGCTTCTGCTTATTAATTGGAGAGATATTTTAAAGTGGCTACCAGTTATATGGTAGTCATTTCATTTTAAATTGAAGACTTGGTCTTGTCAGAATTTTGTAACAGCTTCTTGGTAAAGCGTATGCCAATTAATGCCTGTAGAATTACTAATAATCCTAAGCATGCTAATGGATTACCGTAGTGTGACATTAATGAAATAAATCCGCTCCCCGCTGAACCTCCGAGCATTTGAATGCAAGCATAGACTGCTCCAGCAGTACCAGCACTTTTATTAAATAAACTTAGTCCTCCAGCGCTGGCATTAGGATATATAAATCCACATCCCCAGATCATAATGACTAATGGAATGATGATAGTATAGATATGAAATGCGTTGAATATCCCACAAAGCAAAAATAGTACACCACTTATACCTAATAAAATAACGCCAGTATGAAGCATTTTATCAATTCCACGATGATAAATCATTTTGCTATTAACATAGCTTGAGATGACTAATGTGCCAGAAACAATTAAGTTAGTATAACCAAACATTTCAGGTGATAAACCGACCTTAACTTGAAGTAAATATGGTGAAACGGTTAAATAGGCATACATTGAGCACATAGCGAAAGTCGTAATTGCGTTATAACGAAAAAACTGTCCGTTAGTCAGCACATCTTTATAGTCTAAGAGCAAGAATTTAAATGGACGTTCAAGTTTTTCATGGTTAGTTTCTGGCAATTTTTTTAATGTATAATATAAAAAGGCCAGAATATAAACTAATAGAAATCCAAAACTAACCCGCCAGTTTGAATATTTCTCAATATAGCCACCAATTACTGGAGCCAGTGATGAGGCAATTGGGATCGCTATTCCCAAAAGTGCGCCGAATTTTGCCATTTCTTCTTTATCTGTGCAAATATCTTTGGTTACGGCACGCATTGTTGAACCAACTCCGACTAATGCAACGCCTTGGAGTAGGCGTGATGCAAATAAAATTCCAAGATTAGTCGAAATCATTGCTATCAAACAGCCAATTGCTGCTAAACCTAAACTCCAGAGAATTACTGGACGACGTCCAATGCGATCCGAAATTGGTCCAAAGAATAAAGCACCGATACTAAATCCCACTGTGTAAAAGAATATCGTATATTGAACCATGCTTAGGCTGGTACCAAAATAAGTCGCCATACTTGGCATAGATGGAAGATAAATGTCGGTTGACATTTGTGGAAGTGCCCAAACTAAAACAATGACCACTTTGAAACTGAAAGGTATTTTTGTTTGCATGATAATTTAATATGATCTTAAGCTGAATGGTTGGAAAGGAAGGTGATTCTATCATAAATAGAATCGTGAGGCTTAATTAATTATGAATTAAATGTATTTCTATTAAGTGTAATATGTAAGTAGTTATTCAAAATTTAAGGCTAAATAACAAATACAATGCTTTTTATCCATCATTTATTTGTGTTGGTAGTGATTAATTTAGAGTTGTTTTTAAAGATGTGTCTAAATTTAAATGAAATAAATTTTATAGATAAAAGGATTTAAAAATAATTACTTACATTTTAGTCAGGGTTTTACCTTGCTTGGATTCTCAAAAATATTTTGACAAAAAGAAAATGCTTATGGCATAATAAGCTCCTCGACGAAAAGAGGGTGGTAGCAACCGCGATATGCGGGAGTAGCTCAGTTGGTAGAGCACAACCTTGCCAAGGTTGGGGTCGCGAGTTCGAGTCTCGTCTCCCGCTCCACGATGTTACAAGTGCGCCAGTAGTGGCGGGGTGGCAGAGTGGTTATGCAGCGGCCTGCAAAGCCGTGGACGCCGGTTCGATTCCGACCCCCGCCTCCAAAACACAGATGGTGTCTAACAGTGCCGCGAT